>PDWI01000145.1_pt1 | contig 101541 bp, 92 predicted proteins | sample 1430891 | NCBI WGS metagenome assembly PDWI01 (sample SAMN01162508, study PRJNA174530) | Oral metagenome, whole genome shotgun sequencing project. | biome: Marine environment; feature: Marine mammal; material: Swab sample of the gingival sulcus; isolation source: swab sample of gingival sulcus... | reverse complement strand
CGCAGCGTCACACCCGAACGCGTGCCGATGTCGTTCGACTGGTGACGCAGATGGGCGTTGGGGATGACCTGCTTGCCGGTGTCGATGTCGTTGACGCCCCAGTCGGCGAAGGCTTCGACGGTCGGGTTGATGATCCGGATACGTGTTCGCGACGAATCCTCGATCATGAGTTTCGAGCGCGCGATGGCCTCTGCGGCCTTCTCGGCGCGCGAGGCGCAACGCCAGCTCCTGACGCATACTGTCCACGCGGGCGTTGTTCGTCGCACCGGTGCGCGCCGCTTCGAAGGTGGCGTAGTTGAGTGTGGACCTGCCGTGATGGATCAGGCTGCCCTGCAGTGTCGAGAGCCCGAGCACCAGCAATACCGGCACGGCAAAGGCGAGTTCACCGAGACTCCCGCGCTCGGCAGACAGATCCCGTTTCCGAGACACGACAGGTATCCACGACAGCTTCATGTTCTTCCCCTGATTCGCGGGTCGGCAATGACCCCTGGCGCACACACCGGCGTTGATGCCGGCACACCTTCATCAGCGAAGGTGCATGGCCATGTGGAAGGAAACGCACCGGGTGGATTTTCTTGACGGCTTCCGAGCAGTTCTTCCGCCATGCACAGTCATTGGTGCCAAGGGAAAACCATCACGGCATTGTGCTGCGGCCAGCAAAAGCACAGTGCCATTCACGCGTGATGAAACAGACTTCGCTCCTCTTCGACCAGCGTCCCGATCAGTGAACTGACCGCCTGCAGACGCGGTGTCGCGCCGAGATTCTCGTGCCAGGCCAGAAAGTAGCTCCGCGTGAGCGCGGCTTCGGGGATGATCCGCTTCAGTGACGCCTCGGCGCTGCCCATGAAATCGTGCAACATGCCGATACCCGCTCCCGAACGCACGGCCTCGAACTGACCGATGGCCGTCGAGACCTCGATGCTCGAACGCCAGTCACGCAGGATCTCGCGGTTGTAGTTGAGTTCGGGCGTGTAGATCAGATCCTCGACGTAGCCGATGAGTGCATGCTCGTACAGCGCTTCGCGTGATGTCGGTTCGCCGTAACGCTCAAGATACGAAACAGAAGCGTACAGTCCCAACGTGTAGTCGGTCAGACGCCGGGCCTTGAGGCGCCCCTTCTCGGGCCGGCCGATCATCACTGCGATGTCGGCCTCTCGCTGCGACAGCGAAACACTCCTCGGCGCAGGCACGAGCTGCACATCAAGGTCGGGGAATTCCTCCCGGAAACGGTACAAGCGCGGTGCCAGAAAGGCACTGCCGAAACCATCGGGGGCGGCAATGCGCACACTGCCGGCAACGCCCTTGCCCGCGTGCTGCAACTCGGCCTGACAGGCCAGCATTTCCGCCTCCATGCGCTCGGCCGCAACCAGCAGGGTTTCACCGGCATCGGTCAGGCTGCAACCACGCGTGCTGCGATCGAGCAGGCGCACACCCAGAGCCTCCTCAAGTGCCGCGAGATGGCGGCTCAGCAGCGCCTGGCTGACACCGAGCTTCTTCGCTGCACCCAGCATGCGCCCCTCCCGCGCCACGGCGAGGAAGTAGCGCGCATCGTCCCAGTTCATCACGGCTTTCGGTGAGGCAGGCATGGTGCAGGTGTCGGCGCAGAGACGAAAGCGATTCACGTGAACCGTTTTCAACCCGTTTTCGAGATCTCGGTCACAGGCCCGGGGCCACGAAGGGTTCACGTGAACCGCAACTCATCCGAATCCGTGGATCCGATCACACCTTATCATCACCGTCCTGTCCGGCCGTAACGACACCTCGATATCAACGGAATCGAATAGCAGATAGCCACATTCGTCCATTTACATACACCTGGACATAAAAGATACTGTCCCTTCAGGGTGAGCAACGCCCCATCATCCACACCGAATCCGCATCCAGGAGAGCACCCCATGGCGACCATCGGTCACTTCATCGACAACCAGCAGGTTGCCGGCACCTCCGGCCGCAGCCAGCCGGTCTGGAACCCCGCCACGGGTCAGAGCGACAGCGAGGTAGCGCTGGCCTCGGTCGAGGAAGTGAACCGAGCGGTCGCGTCGGCCGCAGCCGCCGCAGCGGACTGGGCCAACACGCCGCCGCTGCGCCGCGCGCGCATTCTCGATCGCTTCAAGATGATGCTCTGGGATCGCGCCGATCAACTCGCCGAAGCCATTTCCGCCGAACACGGCAAGACACACGAAGACGCGCTCGGCGAAGTCACGCGCGGACTGGAAGTGGTCGAGTTCGCCGTGGGTGTGCCGCAGCTCCTCAAGGGCGAATTCACCGAGAACGTCGGTGCCGGCGTCGATGCCCATACCGTGCGTCAGCCCCTCGGCGTTGTTGCCGGCATCACCCCCTTCAACTTCCCGGCCATGGTGCCGTTGTGGATGTCCCCCGTGGCCATCGCCACCGGCAACTGCTTCGTGCTCAAGCCGAGCGAGCGCACCCCCTCGGCCTCCCTGCTGCTTGGCGAATGGCTGGCCGAAGCGGGTCTGCCGGCCGGCGTCTTCAACGTGGTGCAGGGCGACAAGGAAGCGGTGGATACCCTGCTGCACCACCCGGACGTGAAGGGCGTGAGCTTCGTCGGCTCCACCCCGATCGCGAAGTACATCTACGAAACCGGCACCGCCAACGGCAAGCGGGTGCAGGCGCTCGGCGGGGCCAAGAACCACATGATCATCATGCCCGACGCCGACCTCGACATGGCGGCCAATGCACTCATGGGCGCGGCCTACGGTTCGGCGGGCGAGCGCTGCATGGCCATCTCGGTGGCCGTGCCCGTCACCGATCAGGTGGCCGATGCGCTGATCGAACGGCTGGTGCCGAAGATCGAGGCGTTGAAGATCGGCCCCTCGGTCGATGAAAACGTCGACATGGGCCCTCTCGTGACCGAACAGCACCTCGCCAAGGTGCGTGGCTACATCGACACGGGCGAAGCCGAAGGCGCGACCATCGTCGTCGACGGCCGCAGCTTCAGGATGGATCGGCAGGGTTACGAAAACGGCTACTTCATCGGCGGCACCCTGATCGACAAGGTCACTCCCGACATGCGCATCTGGCAGGAAGAGATCTTCGGGCCGGTACTTTCGGTGGTGCGCAGGAGCAACTACCGCGAAGCCGTCGATCTCGTCCATCAGCACCAATACGCCAACGGTGTTGCCATCTTCACCCGCGACGGTGATGCGGCGCGCACCTTTGCCAACGAGGTCCAGGTAGGCATGGTCGGCGTGAACGTGCCGATTCCCGTGCCGATGGCTTTCCATTCCTTCGGCGGCTGGAAGGCCTCGCTGTTCGGTGATCATCACATGCACGGCATGGAGGGCGTTCGCTTCTATACCCGCATGAAGGCCATCACCACACGCTGGCCGAGCGGCATCCGCAATGATGCCGAATTCGTGATGCCGACGCTCGGATGAAACAGGCAAGGCGACAGATCATGTTGAAGACAGCGCTTCTCGGTGCCGGCCGTATCGGCCAGGTGCATGCGGAAAACATGAGTCAGCCCGGACTCAGTGAACTCGTGGCCATTGCCGATGTGCATGCGCCAGCGGCCGAGGAACTGGCTTCACGCCACGGGGCCGAAGCACGAACGGTCGACGAGATCCTTGCCGATGCGTCGATCGACGCGGTGCTCGTCGCCACCTCCACCGACACTCACTCCGACCTGATCGAGCGCGCGGTGGACGCCGGCAAGGCGGTACTGTGCGAAAAGCCGGTTGATCTGTCACTCGCACGTGCGCAGCAATCGCTGCAGCATGTCAGGTCATCGGGCAAACCCGTGATGATCGGCTTCAACCGCCGCTTCGACCCGAACTTCGCCGCGCTCAAGCAGGCATTCGACACGGGCGAGATCGGCAAGGGCGAGATGCTTGCCATCACCTCCTTCGACCCGGCTCCGCCGCCCGTGGAGTACGTGAAGGTTTCGGGCGGGCTCTTTCGCGACATGATGATCCACGACTTCGACATCGCCTGCTGGATCATGGGAGGTGCGCCCGAGGTGGTGTCCGCCATGGGCAGCGCGATCGTCGACGCCGCCATCGGCGCCGCGGGCGATGTCGATACCGCCGCCGTCACCATGACCTGGTCCGACGGGCGCATCGCGGTCATCCGCAACAGCCGCCGCGCCGTCTATGGCTACGACCAGCGCATCGAGCTTCTCGGTGCCGAGGGGCTCCTTCAGGCCGAGAACATGGTCGACAACACGCTCAGGAAATCCACGGTCGATGGCGTGCAGTCGGCGAAGCCCCTGTACTTCTTCCTCGAGCGCTACATGCCGGCCTACCGCATCGAGTGGCGTGCCTTCGTCGACGCTCTTGCCGGTGGCAACAGCATGCCCGTGAGCATGGAAGAAGGGGTAACGGCTCTGGCGGTCGCGGAAGCCGCCACGCGCTCGCACCAATCGGGGGAACGCGTGATGATGAAGGATGTCATGGCCTGATCGTCTGCGGTTTCACCGCGACTCTCGCCAGCTCCGCTCGAAGGGCAGGCGCCACGCATACGGCGCGATGAGCTGATGAATCGCGTTCGGCCCCCAGCTTCCCGGCGCGTAGGACTTCACCGGCGGCGGATTCTCGAGCAACGGCGTCGAGACATCCCAGAGTCTTTCGATGCCGCGTGAACTCGTGAACAGGGTGTGGTCACCGCGCATGGCATCGAGGATGAGGCGCTCGTAGGCCTCGAGCACGTCGCCCGCAAGCTGGGTGTCTTCCATCGCGAATTGCAGACTCAGCTTGTCCAGCCGCATGCCCGGCCCCGGCCGCTTGCCGTAGAAGGACAGCGACACCTTGGACGAATCGGCCAGATCGAAGGTCAGGTGATCGGGCCCCTGCTGCCCTACCCCCGACCCCGGCGGGAACATGCTCTTCGGTGGTTCGTGAAAGGCAATCGAGATGATGCGCTGCCCTTCGGCAAGTCGCTTGCCGGTTCTCAGGTAGAACGGTACATCGGCCCAGCGCCAGTTGTCGATCACGCACTTCAGGGCCACGAAGGTTTCGGTTTCCGATTCGGGGTCGACGCCGGGCTCGTCACGATAACCGCTGTATTGCCCACGCACCACGTTGCCGGGTTCGAGCGGCAGCATGCTGCGGAACACCTTGTTCTTCTCCTCGCTGATGGCCGCGGGCTCGAGATCCGATGGCGGCTCCATGGCCACGAACGCGAGAATCTGGAAGAGGTGCGTGACCACCATGTCGCGAAAGGCTCCGGTGGACTCGTAGAACGCGGCGCGCCTGTCGAGCCCGAGCGTCTCGGGCACGTCGATCTGGATGTGGTCGATGAAGTTCCGGTTCCAGATCGGTTCGAAGAGACCGTTGGCGAAGCGGAAGGCGAGGATGTTCTGCGCCGGCTCCTTGCCGAGAAAGTGGTCGATGCGGAAGACCTGTTCCTCGAGGAAGACCTCGTGCACCTGACGGTTCAGCGATACCGCACTGGCGAGATCGACACCGAAGGGCTTTTCCATGATCACGTTGGCACCTGCGACGAGCTCCGCCTCGCCAAGCGTCTTGATCACGGACAACGCCGCCTTCGGAGGCACGCTGAGATAGTGCAGACGCCGCGCTTCACCCTCGATGGCCGATTCGGCACGCGACACCGCTGCCTGCAGGGCGCCGGCACCGGCCGACAGCGGCACGTAGTCGAGCCTCTCGGCAAAGGCCTGCCAGCTCTCGTCGTCGAGGCCGCGCGAGTAGAATTCATCGAGCGCCGCGCGGCAATGAGCGCGAAAGGCATCGGCGTCCTTTTCGTCGAGCGACACACCGATGATGCGGCTGTCGGGAATGAAGCCTGCGCTGGTCAGGTGGTACAGCCCGGGAATGAGCTTGCGGCGTGCAAGGTCCCCGGTGGCGCCGAAGAGCACGACGACCTGCGGGTGCTGCGGACCGACCTCGGCGTTTACGCTTCTGGACATGAGCGTGCGGACTCCTGCGACGGCGATGCCAGTCAGTATACCGACTGGCTTCACGCACGTTTCCCCAACCGGACGCGCGTTTCCCCAACCGGCGCGATGCCTGAGGGTGTAGAATCGCCGCTCGTCCTGCGCAGCCCGGCCCCCGGCAGCGCTCTCCGGGCGGTACATCACCGCTCATGGCGGCGGGCTGGCACTACATCGGCAGCCAGCCCACGATTCCCCCTTGTCACCTGCTGCTCCCGAGGCGGCCTGATCACGCATGTCAGACTCGATCCAGAACCTCAGAAACATCGCCATCATCGCGCACGTCGACCATGGCAAGACCACCCTCGTCGACAAGCTGCTGCAGCAATCGGGCACGCTCGACATGCGGAAGGAACACAGTGAGCGTCTGATGGATTCGAATGCGCTCGAGAAGGAGCGTGGCATCACCATCCTCTCGAAGAACACCGCCATCCGCTGGAACGACTACCGCATCAACATCGTCGACACTCCCGGACACGCCGATTTCGGCGGCGAGGTCGAACGCGTGCTCTCGATGGTCGATTCGGTGCTGCTGCTGGTCGATGCTGCCGAAGGTCCGATGCCACAGACGCGTTTCGTCACCCAGAAGGCCTTCGACATGGGCTTCCGCCCGATCGTCGTCATCAACAAGATCGATCGCGAAGGCGCTCGACCCCACTGGGCGCTCGACCAGACCTTCGAACTCTTCGACAATCTCGGTGCCACCGACGAACAACTCGACTTTCCGGTGGTCTATGCCTCGGCCGTCAACGGCTACGCCGGGCTGGAGCCCGACGTGACGGAAGGTGACATGACGCCGCTGTTCGACACCATCGTGAACTCGGTCCCTCACCCCGACGTCGACGCCGATGGCCCCTTGCAGATGCGCATCAGCTCGCTCGACTACAACAGCTACGTGGGCGTCATCGGTATCGCCCGCATCAAGCGCGGCAAGCTCGCACCGAACTCGGCGGTCAGGATCGTCGGCACCGACGGCGCCACGCGGAACGGTCGCGTGCTGCAGGTACTCGGCTTCCACGGGCTCGAGCGCATCGAAACCGAGGGTGCGGAGGCCGGCGACATCGTGGCCATCACCGGCATCGACAAGCTCAACATCTCCGACACCCTCTGCGACCCGAACCACGTCGAGGCCCTGCCCGCGCTGAGCGTCGACGAGCCCACCATCAGCATGAACTTCCAGCCCAACAGCTCTCCCTTTGCGGGCAAGGAAGGCAAGTTCGTCACCAGCCGGAACATCTGGGATCGGTTGCAGACCGAACTGCTGCACAACGTGGCGCTCCGTGTCGAACGCACCGAACAAAGCGAAACCTTCAAGGTCTCGGGCCGCGGCGAACTGCACCTCTCGGTACTGATCGAGAACATGCGCCGTGAAGGCTACGAACTCAGCGTCGGTCGCCCCGTGGTGATCACGCGCGAGAACGACAAGGGCGAAATCGAAGAGCCCTGGGAACGCGTCAGCATCGATGTCGAGGAGCAGCATCAGGGTGCGATCATGGAAAAGATGGGCGAGCGCCGCGCCGAACTGAAGGACATGGTGCCTGACGGCAAGGGCCGTGTACGACTCGACTACCTCGCACCCGCCCGTGGCATGATCGGCTTCCGCACCGAGTTCCTGACCGCAACCTCGGGCACCGGACTCATCTATTCGGTATTCGACCACTACGAACCCAAGACGGCAGTCGATATCGGCCAGCGCCGCAACGGCGTGCTCATTTCCAACGGCCAGGGCAAGGCGCTGGCCTTCGCACTCTGGAACCTCCAGGAACGAGGACGCCTCATCATCGGCGCCAACACACAGGTCTACGAAGGCCAGGTGGTGGGTATCCACTCGCGCGACAACGACCTGACCGTGAACGTGCTGAAGGGCAAGCAGCTGACCAACATCCGTGCCGCAGGCAGCGACGAGAACGTCGTGCTGACGCCGCACATCGACCTGTCGCTGGAGCAGGCGCTCGAGTTCATCGACGACGACGAACTCGTCGAGGTCACGCCCGAATCGATCCGCATCCGCAAGAAGTTCCTGAAGGAATCCGACAGGAAACGCGAGTCGCGCCAGGCGAAGACGAGCTGAGGTTCAACAAAAACGGCACCTCGCCGCCAAACTCTGCTACAACGGCAGCATGAGCTTTCGCCGTATCATCGACCATCTCCTCTTTCGCGAAGTCGACGCCGCTTCGCTCGCTGCCTGGCGCATCGGTTTCGGGGCACTGATGACCTTCGAGGCCATCAACTACGGCCTGTTTCTCTGCCTCGACTGCTACTACCGCGACACGAGCTTTCTCTTCAAGTACCACCACTTCGAGTGGGTCGGCGTGCCACCGGGTTTCGGCCTCGAGATCCTGTTCGCGCTCATGACCGTCGCAGGGCTCTGCATCACTGTCGGTTATCACTACCGGGCAGCGATGATCTTCTACACCTTTGGTTTCACCTGGAACTTTCTGCTCGACCAGACGCGTTACCTCAATCACTTCTATCTGGTCATTCTCATCTGCGTGATCATGTGCTTCGTGCCGGCGCATCGTTACTGGTCGCTGGATGCGTGGCGGAAACCCGAACTGCGCTCGCCCACCGTGCCCAACTGGGGGCGTTTCTGGCTCGGCGCACAGCTCGAGATCGTGCTGATCTACGCGGGGCTCGTGAAGATCAACGGCGACTGGCTGAATCTCGAGCCGATGCGGCTCTGGATGAACTACCGCAGTGCCGACGCACACTGGATATTCCAGTGGCTGACCCAGGACTGGGGTATCGCACTCGCAAGCTACGGGGTCATCGCACTGCACCTGATCGGCGCTCCGCTCCTGCTCTGGCGCCGCTCACGCCTTGCCGTGCTCTGTCTCTACGCCATCTTCCACACCACCAATGCCTTCGTGTTCAACATCGGCATCTTTCCGTGGATGACACTCTACGCGAGCCTGCTGCTGTTCGATCCCGACTGGCCACGCCAGTTCATCGCCTGGGCCAACCGTCATGGCTGGCTCATGCGCTGGCAGCATCTGGCCGCGGCGCCGACACCCCGCCCGGCGTCCGCTGGCGCTGCTGACGGTACCGCTGCCGGCCTGTCAACGACAGGTTCGGCAGCAACCCTCAGGCGCGGCGCCGGGTTCGGCACGTGGCAGAAGACAGCCATCACGGTGTTCGTGTTCGGCTGGCTCGCCTGGCAGATCGTGTTGCCACTGCGACACACCTGGGCTCCCGGGAACGTGGCCTGGAACGAGGACGGTCACCGCTATGCCTGGCGCATGAAGCTGCGCTCCAAACGCGGCAGTGCGGTTTTCATCGTCGAACGCGCAGACGGCCGCACCTTTCGCGTCGACCCGCGTGATCAGCTCACCGCCCGCCAGGCCAGGAAGATGGCCTGCATCCCCGACCTGATCTGGCAGTTTGCACAGAAGCTCGAGCAGGACTACGCACGCTTCGAACTGCCCGAGGGCGCCGAGCCTCTCGACTCGGTGGTGCGTGTGGAGACCCGCTGCTCGCTCAACGCGCGTGACTACGCAACACTGATCGATCCGACGGTCGATCTCAGCGCCATCGATCGTCGCCACCCCGCGAGCGAATGGGTACTGCCGAACACGCTGCCGCGTCACGAACCCATCTTCGGCCCATGAGCGCCGCGGCCGAGCTGGTACTCAGGCAGGATCATCCCCGTGACGCCGGCGATGCCCGGCAAGGTACTCGTGAGTGCGCATCTCGAACAGGCGGCTCGCTGCGCGTTCGAACTCGAAGGCCATGCGCTGCCCCCGATAGAGTTCGTCTGCCGGCGCCTCGGACGACATCAGAAAACACACGTTGCGCTCGTAGAACTCGTCGATCATGTTCACGAAACGTCGTGCCTCGTCGTTGCGGTTCTCGTTCATGACCGGAATGTCGCTGAGCATCACGGTGTGGAAGCGCCGCGCGATTTCGATGTAGTCATCGGTGGACCGAGCCGTGGCACAGAGGCTCTGAAAATCGAACCAGACGAAATCTCCGGCCCGCCCGAGTATGTCGATGACGCGACCGTTCACCTCGATGTTGCCCGGCTCGGGCTCGTTCCCTGCCGAGAGGCGCAGGAAGTGCTCGTGCATGGCCGCACGGCAGGCATCGACGCCGAGCCCACCGTCGCAGGCGGGGTCACTCACCAGATGAATGGGTTCCACTTCGAGAAGACGCAGGCGATAATCGGTCTCGCCCAGCATCTCGATGACTTTCGTGTGCGCCTCGATCTGTGCGATGGCCGGCAGAAAGCGTGCGCGCTGAAGACCCTCCTTGTAGAGGTCGGAGGGCTTGCGGTTCGAGGTCGTCACGAGCGTCACCCCGCGCCGGAACAGTGCGGTCAGGAGCCCGCCAAGCAGCATTGCATCGGTGATGTCGTTGACGTGAATCTCGTCGAGCAGCAGCAGACGCGCTTCATCTGCCCAGGCTCTGGCGATCGACTCGAGCGGGTTTTCCATCTGCTGGCGTTCGCGCAATCCCGCATGAATCTGCTGCATGAAGTGATGAAAGTGCAATCGGCGCTTGTTGGCGACACCGGCGTTCTCGAAGAAGAGATCGCAGAGGTGCGTCTTGCCGCGCCCGACACCACCCCAGAGATAGAGTCCGGTAACGCCCTGCATGCTCTCGTCGGTCGTTTTCCGCCAGCGCGCAAACAGTGATTTCGACGGCGGTTTCCAGGCCGATTCACGCTGGAGATTGCGCGAGATGCGATCGAGCTCCGTCATGACCGCGCGCTGCTCCTCATCCGGGTCGAGTCGACCAGCGGCGACCTCGGCGTCGTAGACTTCGAGCGGCGAGTTCACGCTCAGGCCAGCCCGTCGCGCGCCGCCCTGAGCGCACGTATCGCCTGCTTCTGCCGCACCAGCACATAGTGGTGCAGCGCATCGAGTTCCTCGGTGGCAAGATCCACGAAACGGTAACCGAGCCCCTTGCTGTTCACGCCTTCGTCGAGCACGTCCACATAGCCATTGATGGGCGTCATCGACGTCGGCAGATCCATGCTGAAGGGATATCGCCGCCCGCGCGTCACGACATCATCAGGGGTGTTGAACCCCGTGGCGCTGATTTCCATGACCTGGCACAGCTTGCCGTCGATCTGCAGGATGATCGGGTCGTCCGGGTCGGGCACCACGCGGTAGGCCTTGTGGCCCGAGGGTTTGCCGGACAACGAAATGGTACTCATCGGGTTGGCTCAGTCGCTGGCGCTGTCGAGCACCGCGGCAAGACGGCCACGGAGTCGATGCACGTTGTTGTCTTCGAGAATCAGTGCGGCGCCGCGGTAGGCAATCTCGGCGGCAAGCAATTCGCGATGATGTGCAGCCCGCATGCGCCCGATCAGCATCGTCAGCAGCAGCGCCAGGCACAATCCGCAGATCAGCGGCAGGAACCCTTCGCCACCGACGGCATCACCTGCCACGGAACCCACGAGATGGATCAGCGAACCGAGAAGCCCGGTGGCCGCAGCATAGAGAGCCGCAAAGAGAAACACGTCATGCGATATCTTCTGCCGCCGTATCGCTGCCTCGATGTGCATGGTGAATGCCTTGTCGATGGTTTCCTTCTCGGCAGCATCGCCGATCAGTGCGCAGACGTCTTCCACCGACGCATTGCCGGAGCGAAGTTCTGCTACTCCGAGAAGACCGTCGCGGCGACTGACCTCGCAGACCTTGAGCATCGCGCCGAGCATGTCAGCCGGGTTCACACCGCCACGAATACCGCGATCGAGAGCAAGCTGCAGCGAGTTGGCGAGCTGTGCGGGAGGAAAGGTCAGCAGCAGCGCCGCGACCGTGCCGCCGAACACCACGATCAGGGGTCTGACCAGTTCGACGAGATCACGCGTACCACTGAGGAACATCGCGAGACCGATCGTCAACAGCGCCGCTGCCAGCAACAGCGGTGCGATCTGCCAGAGGTCGACCTTGGGATTCTTCTGCACGTTGGGGTTATCTGAAGTCGCCGTGTTCACGGATCGCTGTGACTGCTCGAACCAACCCTGGCCGGTGCGGCACGGGGGGCGTTGATTGATTTGGCTTACCGGAGAATAGCAGAGCGTATCGATCTGGAAAGACATGCCATCAGGCAAGTTCGAGCCACGGTGGCACGAGAGCACCCGCTTCGCGCAGCCGGTCATCGAGCCGGCGTGCATCGGGTTGCACGGCTTCGAGCAGCATCCAGAAGCTGCGCGCATGGTTCATCTCACGCGTGTGCACCAGTTCGTGACGAATCACGTAGTCGACGAGTTCGGGAGGCAGAAAGAGAAGCTTGTAGTTGAGACTGATGGTGCCCTTCGTCGAGCAACTGCCCCAGCGGCTGCGTTGCCCGCGGATCTGCAGACGCCGGTACGCAAAGCCAGATTCGGCAGCCCGCGTGGCCAGACGCGCCGCGAGCCAGGGGCGTGCTTCGTCGCGCAGAAGTCTGGCGACGGCCCGGGCAACGAGCGCCCTGTCCGACAGCGCACCCGCAAGCTGCATGTACGCCGTTCCCCGCCACCCGGCACTAACGGTGGCAGTCTCGCCGGTCTCACTGGCCTCGATCTCGACACGACGCTCGAGTGCGAGCAGGTCGAGATGCGTCGGTGGCCATGCCTTGAGGTGAGCCGGCGTCTCGGCATCGAGCTTCGCGAGCTGTGCCTCGATCCAGCCGCGATGCTCCTCGACCACGGCAGGCACCTCACGACGCGGAAACCGTGCGGGGATGGTGACGACGAGGCCACGCCCGCGCTGCACCTTGAGCGTGGCCCGCTTCGCGCGTTTCGACACCACGAGTTCATAGTCGAGCGCCATCATCCGGCCTCGGCCGCCAACGTCTCCCGTGTGTCGGCCCGTGCCTTTCGCTGTCCGTGCGGCTCCGCACGATGATTCACGAGAAGCGCACGGAGTGCGGCAACATCGATCGGCTTGTGCAGCAGTTCGAGCCCCGAACGCTTGACCTCCCGAAGACGCTCCGGACTGGTATCGCCGGTAATGATGACGGCAGGAATCGGCGTGTCGGCCGCTTCACGAATCGCGAACACCGCATCGATACCTCGCTGCTTGCCGCGAAGGCGGTAGTCGGAAATGATCAGGCTCGGCCAGCTGTTGCTGAGCGCCACGATCTTGAGCGCATCACGCGCCGATTCCGCGAGTTGCACGTCACAGCCCCATTCCTCGAGGAGATAGCGCATGCTCTGGCGCACCTGCGCTTCGTCGTCGATGACCATGACGCGGAAGCCCGACACCGACAGCGGGCGCGCGCTGGCCTGCGCCGTGCGAGTCAGTGCGGATTCGCCGCGAGGCAGCAGCATGCGAAAGGTGGTGCCCGTGTTCACGTCCGAATTCATGACGAGTTCGACGCCCATGAGTCCGCAGAGTTTCGAGACGATGGAAAGCCCGAGCCCGAGCCCCTTGTCGCGATCGCGCTCTTCGTTGCCGAGTTGCACGAATTCGTTGAAGACTTCATCCCGGAATTCTTCCGGAATGCCGATGCCGGTGTCGGTGACGCTCATCAGGAGCATCTCGCCTTCACCCGCCTCGCAGCTGACACGGACTTCGCCCTTTTCGGTGTACTGAAGCGCATTGACCACGAGATTCCTGAGCACCCGTTCGAGCAGCACCGGGTCGGAATAGCAGACCAGGTCGTTGTCCTCGAAACCGAGTGCAAGCCCCTTGTCCTTGGCCTGGGCACCGAACTGCGCGCGCAACCGATCGAAGATCTCGCCGACGCAGAGGTGCTCGGGGCTGAACTCGATGGTTTCGGCATCGAGGCGCGACATGTCGAGCAGGCTGTTGAAAAGTGACGTCAGTGCATCGGCCGACTTCTCCATGTCGTCGATGATCTGCAGTTGCCCCGGATCGCGCTCACGATTCCGCAGCGTGCCGATGAACAGCCGGAGCGCATGCAGCGGCTGGCGCAGATCATGACTGGCCGACGCGAGAAAGCGATTCTTGGCGATCACCGCGCGCTCGGCCACGAGCTTCTCCGACTCGAGCTTGCGCATCAACTCGCTGTTGTCGAAGCGTGCCCGGATCAGTTCACGAAACTGCTGTTGTCCGCGCAGTGCAAAATAGTAGCTCACGGCAAGAAAACACAACATCAGCAGACCGATCAGCACCATGGATTCCTGACCCGACACGATGTGAGCGCTCGCAAAGGACAGCGCCATGGGGACGGAAAAACTCTGAAAGGCAGGAAAGTAGATTGCGCCCGAAGAAGCGCTGATGGCAATCAGACCAGCCACGATCGTCGACACCATCATGAGTGCCTCGCGGCTCATCTGATCGTAGAAGAGCAGCGGCCAGGAACTCCAGATCAATCCACCGACGAACGTTCCCGCCCAGAAGACCCGCCCCCACCACTGCGCCGAACCGTGCGTTTCGCCGTAACGAAAATAGACCGCGAGCCGCCAGAGGCGCAGAACCGTGACCAGAGCGAAGGCCGCGAGCCACCACAGCGCCAGCGTATCCCCCGTATGGCGATACTGGAAGAAGACCACGACAGCGCCGCAGAGCAGCGCACCGAGAATCAGTACCGGTCCCTGGCGGTAGATGAGCCGGACCTGTTCTTCGAGCACACTCTGGTGCAGTTCGGTTTCGATGTGCGACATGCATCCCTTCCTCGCAACTGCAGACCAGTATGAGTCCGTTGCCGTCGCGAAGCTGTGAGTCCGTCAGCATAGCAGTCTGTTCGTCCGTGACGCGAATGGCGGACTTTGGCTACCATGCATCTCATGTCGTGGCTTCCGCCCGAAGCCCAGGCTGCCCGGATCGTCAACCCGTTTCTCGAAGAGCACCGCACATGGCCGAGGAAATCACCCTCAACTACAGGACTGCCGATGGCAACGTGCGCACCGTCAGCGCCAGCATCGGCGACAGCGTCATGGATGTCGCCATCCACAACGACATCGACGAAATCGGCGCCGAATGCGGCGGCAGCCTGATCTGCGCCACCTGCCACGTCTACCTCGACAGCGAAGCGGCAGCGCTCTTTCCCGAGCCCGAAGACATGGAACTCGACATGCTCGAAGGAGTCATTGCCGAGCGTCGCGAGCACTCGCGGCTGAGCTGCCAACTGATGCTTGGCGCCGAGCACGACGGCATCACCATCGAATTGCCCGACGAACAGTAAGGTCGGATGAACACGGTCAGGATCCCATGAACACCGTATCGGTACCCGACATTGCCAGCCGGGTCTACAACCACAGCTTCAAGCTCGACCCGATCGTGCGCAGCCTGCTTGATACCGACGTGTACAAGCTGCTCATGCTGCAGACGATCTGGAAACAGCACGCCGATGTACCGGTAACCTTCTCGCTGATCAACCGCACCACCTCGGTGAAGCTTGCCGAGGAGATCGACATCGACGAGTTGCGCGCACAGCTGGATTTCACACGCGAACTGAAGCTTGGCAAGAAGGAACTGATCTGGCTCGCGGGCAATACCTTCTACGGCCGCGAGCGACTCTTCACGAGCGAGTTCCTCGACTGGTTCCGCGACTACCAGTTGCCGGCCTACGAACTCGACGTGGTCGACGGACAGTTCCGCCTCGATATCAACGGCAGTTGGGCGGAAGTCACGCTCTGGGAAATTCCGGCACTCGCGATCATCAGCGAACTCCGCTCACGCAATGCGCTTCGCGGGCTCGGGCGTTTCGAACTCGACGTGCTCTACGCAAGAGCCAAGGCAAAACTCTGGGAGAAGGTTCTCAGGCTCGACGCCCTGCCCGACCTCAGCATCGCCGATTTCGGCACCCGTCGCCGCCACAGCTACCTCTGGCAGAACTGGTGCATCTCGGCACTCCAGGAAGGACTTGACGAGAAATTCGTCGGCACCAGCAATGTCGCCATGGCCATGAACCTCAATCTAGAGGCCATCGGCACCAACGCCCATGAACTGCCGATGGTGGAAGCCGCACTCGCCACCGACGACGACGCCCTGCTTTACTCACCCTATGAGGTCCTGAAGGACTGGAGCCGCACCTACGATGACAACCTGCTGATCGTCCTGCCCGACACCTACGGCACCACACGCTTTCTTGCGAACGCGCCTGACTGGGTGGCCGACTGGAGCGGTTTTCGCATCGATTCGAAAGACCCGATCGAGGGCGGTGAGGAACTCATCCGCTGGTGGCAGGCGCGTGGGCGTGATCCAAAGGAGAAGCTCCTGATCTTCTCCGACGGACTCACCGTCGAAACCATCGAAGCCGTCCACCACCATTTTCACGGCCGGGTGCGCATGAGTTTCGGCTGGGGCACTCACCTCACCAACGATTTCCACGACTGCGCAACATCACCGAACCCGCAACTCGCAGCGATCTCACTGGTCTGCAAGGTCACTCGCGCCGACGGCAAACCTACGGTGAAACTCTCCGACAACCCCGACAAGGCCACGGGGCCAACGGAGGAAGTCGAACGCTACCGGCGTGTGTTCGGTGAAGACAACATGCGCCGCCAGGACGTCGTGGTCTGAACCCGGCTGCACGGGGTTCATCCCGAGTCTCGAAGGCGCGCGCCGTCAAACGGCAAGCGCAGATTGCTTCGGCAAGGCTCGTTGCGGCCGGTACCCTGTCGCACACACTCAATCGAAGAAACGTACCGTTTCCTCGATCGGTGCCCGTTCGGTGAGGAGCGAGTTTTCCACCGCGTCCGGATCGGCGTAACCAAGCGACATGCCGCAGACCACGTGGTGATCGTCGTCGACGGGCAATACCTCGCGGATGACCGCATGATAATCCGCCCATGCCGCCTGGGGACAGGTGTGCAGTCCCGCCTCTCTGGCCAGCAACATGATGTTCTGGAGGTACATGCCGTAGTCGAGCCAACTGCCCGTGGCGAGGTCGCGGTGAATGGTGAAGATCAGCCCCACCGGTGCGTCGAAGAAACGATAGTTGCGCCGATGCTGTGCATGCATCCTGTCCTTGTCGCCCTTGCCGATACCGAGCAGTCCGTAGAGGTCCCAACCGACCTTGCGGCGTCGCTCGACATAGGGCGAGAACCACGTCTCCGGGTAGTAGGGCTCGGTGCATTCGGGCTTCACGGCAGGGTCGTCGAAGGCCGCGCAGGCAGCGTCACACAGTTTCTCGCGGGTTGCTCCCCGTACGACCAGCGTGTGCCACGGCTGCATGTTGGTGCCACTCGGGGCTCGCTGAGCCGTGTCGAGAATGTACCGCAGCGTCTCGTCGGGCACGTCCTCGGGCAGAAAGGCGCGCAGGGATCGGCGGCTCTGCACGGCATCGCTGGTCGACGCCGCCTTCCCGTAGTTCACAAGGCCCTCAGTCATGGATGCATCTCCTGGTTGGTCTGTCCGTCCCGACTCACGCTGCCGCAATCATCGCCGTGATGCCGTCGGCCACGAACTGCACCGACAGCGCCGCCAGCAGCACGCCGAGCAACCGCGTCATGATCAGTCGGCCGGTTTCGCCGAGCAGTCTGTCGACAATGTTGGAGAGAGAGAGTACCGTTGCGGCCACCAGCATCACGGCGGCGATGAGCCCGAGCAACACGAGCAAGCCCATCCAGCGCGCCTCGGGCCAGGTGTTGCCGAGCGAGTCGGAAAGCAGGACCGTTGCCGAGATGGTGCCGGGGCCCGCCAGCAACGGGATGGCAAGTGGAAACACGGCAATGTTCGCGATGTGGTCGCGCGTTGCTGCGTCCGAGGCTTTGGCACGCCGCTCCTGCCTGTGCCCGTAAAGCATCTCGAACGCGAGATAGAACAGCAGCAGGCCACCGGCAACCCGAAAGGCCGGCAAGGTGATACCCATCAAGTCGAGTACGCCACTGCCCGTGATCGCGAACAGTGACAGGAGTGCAAATGCAATCAGCGTCCCCCGCCGGGCAATGCGCCTTCGTTCGGCAGCGTGCATGCCTTTGGTCAGGCCGATGAACAAGGGTACGTTACCAATGGGGTCGACCGTGACCACAAGCATCAAGAGCGCGTTGATGATGATATCGATGGTCATGAGAGATCGGGCATGAAAGGCAATTCCCGTTGGCAGCAGCGCGTCGGCGGAAGACACGATTGTACTGAAAGGGAGCAGACGCCGGTTCACCGGATGGCGAAGGGAGTGTGCCTGGATGGCACGTAGGGCAGAATGGGAGCCGGACACTACCGAAGACAGCAGTCATGAAACAACGCCGCATTGCCATCCTCGGCGGTTCGGGCTTCGTCGGCTCCCGCCTCGCCGCTCTCCTCGCTGCCGATGACGAATCCGTCGTGGTTCTGACACGGCGTCTGCAACGCGCGCACGATCTCGAGGTGCTGCACAGGATCGAACCGCGCGAGGTCGACGCGCAGAACCCCACCGCGCTTGCCGCCGCACTCGCCGACATCGATGTCATGATCAACCTTGTCGGTGTGCTCAATGAGCATGGTGGCGACGCAAGCTTCCAGCGCGCTCACGTCACCCTGACCGAAAAGGTGCTGGGCGCATGCCGGGAAGCAGGAGTCAGGCGCTACCTGCACATGAGCAGCCTCAACGCCGGCGAGCAGAAGGGCAAGAGCATCTACCTTCGCACCAAGGGTGAGGCGGAGCAGCGCGTGCGCGAGAACGACGCCGAACTCGACTGGACCATCTTCCGCCCCTCGGTGATCTTCGGTGAAGGCGACGACTTCTTCAACCGCTTCGGTCAGCTCGTGCGCGTCCTGCCCGTGTTTCCACTGGCCATGCCCGACGCTCGCCTGCAACCCGTGTTCGTCGATGATGTGGTCGGATGCATGATCGACGCGATCGATGATGCTGCAACCCATGGCAAGGCCATCTGCCTCTGCGGACCGGACATATTCACGCTCCGGGAAATCGTCGAGTACACGGCGCGCACCGTGGGCGTGTCACGAAAGGTGATCGGACTGCCCGACTGGGCAGCGAGGCTCCAGGCCCGTACGATGGAATTCGTACCGGGAAAGCCCTTCTCGATCGACAACTATGAATCCCTGAAGACCGACAGCATCTGCCCGGATGACTGCCCTCCGCAGGCGACCTCGGTGGATACGGTAGTACCGCAGTATCTCGGACGACGGAACTGAGCCGGCACTTCGCGGAAATGGCTGCAGAAGCGACGGAAACAGGCACGGCGCAGCCAAGTGTGGCGACGATCGTGGCAGTCAGCTTGTTCCGGCATCGTCACCCACCGCCAGCAAGGCATCCATCCGTGCCCGCCGCTCATCCCGTGGCAGCTTGCCGAGTGCTTCGGCCAGTTCATAAAAGGTCGGCAGATCACGCCCCGCCTCTTCGAACAGCGCTTCGAAGGCCGGAATGTAACGTCGATAGGTGGCCACCGACACCAGCCGCGCATTGTTGAGTTCGCGTCTGAACCAGCCATCGTAACCGGCGTATCCGCCCCACTTCCCTGTTTTCAGCGTGGCGTATTCCCTGCGCATTGCCGCGAAGATCGCCGCCTTGTCGGTGCGCATCTCCGCTTCGCTCCGGCCACTGTCGTAAAGCCCGACAAGCTTCTCGCGGGTACGCTTCAACAGTGCGAGGAAATCGACCTTGCGCGCTTCGGCTGCTTCGTATCTTGCGATTTCCTCGGCACGTCCGCGCTCGGTCAGCCAACGGCGAATGCCCTCCTGTTCGACGAAACTCGCATAGGCTTCGTTGAAGCTGCTGTCATCCTTCACGTACAGCAACTGATGCGCCAGTTCGTGAAACAGCGTGGCGACGTAACGGTATTCCCCGCCCCTGAGCATGGTATCGGGCACGGGGTCGGAAAACCAGCCGAGCGTCGAATAGGCACTGGCACTGCCGATCGCGACATCGAATCCTTCTTCTTCGAGCTTGTCGGCGTAGGTACGCGCCTCTTCCGGATCGAAATAACCACGGTAACTCACGCAACCCGCCACGGGAAAGCACCAGCGCTTCGGCTCGAGTGAAAACTCGGGGGCTGCGATCACGTTCCAGGTGATGGCTTGCCGGCCCGTTGCCACGTAGGTGCTGTAGCTCTTGTTGTCGGGCAGTGCCAGTGCCTCGACGGCGAAGCGTCGGGCATCGGCGACGGTCTGCAACTGGACTCGCAGCCCGTCGTCGAGCTGTGGATCGGCGAGCAGTGCCTCGATCGATTCACGCCCGCGCATGAGCTTGAAGTGTCCGCTGATCGCCTGCGAGTAGTAGCCGATGGTGGAGCAGCCCGCTGACGTTACGAACAGCACCAGAAACACGGCCAGCAGACCGAGCCCGATGCGCATCAGGCGTGCCATCCAACGAACCAGAAAGGCTGTGTGATCATGGCCGGAAGTGTAACATCGACCCATGAACTCCCCCTCCGAACCTGCCCCGGCGCGCAGCGATCCCCAGGACACCATCGCCTGTCCGGGCGAGCGTTACCTTGTCGGTGGCGCGGTACGCGACAGACTCCTCGGGCTGCCCGTGCTCGATCGCGACTGGGTGGTCGTGGGCACGACACCCGAAGCCATGATCGACGCCGGTTTCAGACCCGTGGGCAAGGACTTTCCCGTGTTCCTGCACCCGCAGACGCACGAGGAACACGCCCTCGCACGCACCGAGCGCAAGAGCGGACGCGGCTATCACGGCTTCGTGTTCAACACCGCCCCGGACGTGAGCCTCGAAGCGGATCTCGAGCGGCGCGATCTCACCATCAATGCCATGGCAGAGGCCGCCGACGGTTCCATCATCGACCCCTTCAACGGCCGCCGCGACATCGAGTCGCGACAGCTTCGGCACGTTTCGATGGCCTTCACCGAAGATCCGGTACGTGTCCTGCGCGTGGCACGCTTCATGGCACGTTTTCACGGCCTCGGCTTCGATGTTGCCGAGGACACGCTGGCCCTCATGCGGCAGATGGTCGCTGATGGCGAAATCGATGCGCTTGTCGCCGAACGTGTCTGGCAGGAAATGGAACGAGCGCTCGCGTCCGTGGTGCCGAGCGCCTTCTTCATGACGCTCAGGCACGCCGGCGCGCTCGAACGCATCCTTCCCGAAGTCGATGCCCTCTTCGGCGTACCGCAGTCGCCGCGGTCGCATCCCGAAATCGACAGCGGCGTGCATACCATGATGGTGCTCGACGAGGCGTCCTCGATCAGCGATGACGTGGAAGTGCGCCTCGCCGCACTCTGTCACGATCTTGGCAAGGCCACCACACCGAAGAGCGAATGGCCGAAACACAAGGGACACGAAGCCCGCAGTGCGCTCATCACGCAGAAGCTCGGCAACCGCCTGCGCATACCGAAGCGCATGCTCGACGCCGCGGTCATTGCCGCGCGCTACCACACCCATTGCCATCGCGTGGATGAGCTTCGCAACTCGACGCTCGCCAAGCTCCTCTACTCACTGGATGTGCTGCGCAAACCCGAACGCTTCGAGGGCTTCCTGACGGTCTGCAAGGCCGACTCCCGCGGGCGACTCGGCTTCGAGAACACCCCCTACCCGCAGGCCGAAACTCTCTGCGAAGCCGCCGCCGTGTTCAGCTCGGTCGACGCGGCGGCGATTGCCAGGGAGATCGACGACAAGAGCGAAGTCAGCGATCAGGTGCTGAAGGCCCGCACCCGCGCCATTGCCGCCTGGCGACAGGAACTCGCAGCCGCGGACGCCACGATGCCCGAGGAAGGCAGCGACGATACCTCGCTCGAGGCCGGTGGCGACGACGATACCGGCTCGGGTATTCGCGACTGAAACAGACCGGCAGCTCGGATTTCGACAACGACACCGCGCCGTGCGTGGCTGGCGAGCTAGTGGGCAGACAGTCTCGCAGCCACGGTCTCCACGCGCCGCAGAATGCCGACCACACCCACCCGGCCGAGCAGCAAGGCCGTCAGCATACCCGTCGCATTGGCCAGCATGTCGTACACGTCGAATTGCCGGTACGGCATGAGCCCCTGGAACACTTCGATGCCCACGCTCGTGGCAAGGATCAACGCGGCCACCAGCCACCAGGCCGACATTCGGCAGTAAATCTGGATGAACCAGAGCACCAGCAGCAGATACACCGAAAAGTGCACGAGCTTGTCGCGGCTCATGATCTCCATGAGATAAGGGTCGGAGATGCGCATGAGGGAGCCGACGGTAACGAGACCGAGCAGGAGAACGCCGATCAGAACCCAGAGACCGGGCCAGCGAAGTTCACTGTAGAAGAGCGAGCCAGGTCGCTTGAAGCGCCCATGACTGGCGCCATACGGCTCGCCGACCGGGCCGCCCGACTCGTCGGCAGGGTCGCCATGCGCACCGGCTGCGTCCACCGTGTGCATCGTTTTCGTGTTCAGCGGCTCACCTTTCATGGACTGCCGACACACTCATGCGATCAGGAAAACGATCAGCGTCAGCACGCACGCGATGGCGAGTCGCTTTCCGGATACCTGGGGACGGAACTGGCTCATTTTCGTATTGTCCGTAAAATCGGGAGAAAGTGCCACGAACCACACGCAGGAACCGCTCCCATGAGACATGCTCACAAGCCCCTTCGACAACGTTCGCTCCGCCGGTTGACGGTGACGATCCTCACGCTGGTCGTGCTGTTGTCCACGCACACGGCACTCGCCGACAAGGCCCACGTCATCGACGCGCACATCACCGATCTCGGGGGTGGTCGCTACCGCATCGACGCGACGATCGAGCACGCCGATGAAGGCTGGGAACACTATGCCAATGCCTTCGAGGTCTACGCCGAAGACGGTACCCTGCTCGGCACCCGTGAACTCGCCCATCCGCACGTGAACGAGCAACCCTTCACCCGTTCGCTGACGCTCGAACTGCCGCCCGGTACCGGAAAGGTCGAGATTCGTGCGGTCGATTCGGTGCACGGCGAAGGCGGCAAGGTCATCGTGCTGGCGTTGCCCGCCAGCAAGTGAGAACTGCCTGTCTGTGCACCTGAGGCGGCAGGTTTCATGAACCACCGCAAGCCCGATTGCCCGAGGCCGTTCCTACAGGAACACCACCAGCAGCACCACACCGAGAAGCAGGCGGTAGATCACGAACGGCACCATGCCGATACGGTTGATGAAGGCGAGAAAGTAGTGGATGCAGGCGAACGCCGAGACCATCGCTACCATGGTACCGAGAAGCAATGTGCCCAAGGCCACCGGCGCATCGGACGAAACGAGATCGCTGGTCACACCGAGCCCCGAGAGCACGATGATCGGGATCGACAACAGAAAGGAATAGCGGGCCGCGGCTTCGCGCGTGAGGCCGATGAGAAGCCCTGCCGTGATCGTGATTCCCGAACGCGAGGTGCCGGGAATCAGCGCCAGTGCCTGGGCCGAACCCACCACGAGAAAATCCTGCCAGCTCATCGAGAGTTCGCCGCGCTGCATGCGAGCACGCCGGTCGGCGTACCAGAGCAACAGGCCGAAGATGATCGTCGTTGCGGCAATGACGAGCGGTGATCGCAGATAGGTCTCGATCTGGTCCTTGAGGGCGAGTCCCACAAGCCCCGCGGGAATCGTACCGACGATCACACCCCAGGCAAGGCGCGCCTCGGGCGTCATGTCGCGGCGGGTGATCGAGCCGAGCCAGGCAAGGAACAGCGTGACGATTTCCTTGCGAAAGTAGGCTACCACCGCAATCAGGGTGCCGAGATGCACCGCCACATCGAAAGCAAGACCCTGATCGGGCCAGCCCAGGAGGCTCGGCACGAGAATCAGGTGCGCCGAACTCGAGATCGGCAGAAATTCGGTCAGGCCCTGCACGAGGGCGAGCCAGATGGTCTGGATGGTATCCACGTATTTGTCCGTCGAGGTATTCACCCATCGATGGGTGAACGAGAATCGGTAAGCGCGTTGATGACCGGGGATGCATCAGCGGCGATGCAGGAGTTCTTCGCCGTTGCAGCCCGAAAGCGCAGCATTGTAGTGCCTGTCGAGCACCTTGACTCGAAACCATTCACCGAATGGCATTCCGAATGGCGTCCGTGTCACGTTGACCTCGGCAATGCACCGCTCAAGGCCGCTCGATCGTCAATCCCACGAGCGTACTGCCCGGCATGGCCTGCGGTTTCGTCAGAGTGAGCCTGAGCCACGGCACGTCGAACTCTTCCATGATCATGCCGGCCAGTTCCTCGGCCAGCGTTTCAACCAGCAGGCATTCGCTGGTTTCGAGATACGCCCTCAGCCGCTCGGTGATGGCCTGGTAGTCGAGCGCGTCACCGATGTCACGGCTTGCCGCGGCCGGGCGGATGTCGTTCGCCATCTCGAGGTCGATGACCAGTGGCTGCGCCTCGCGTTTCTCGTGCTCGTGTATGCCGATGATGGTATCGACGGTAAGGTTGCGGATGAAGATGCGATCCATGAGGTGATTCCTTGCGAGGGCAGCACGGTCGGGCTCAGCCGGCCAGTTCACCCTCGAGTGCGCGCTCGACCGCAACCTCGGCGTGAATGGCCGTGGTGTCATAGAGTGGCATGGCCGTGTGTGGCTGCTGTACGAGCAGCGTGATCTCGGTACACCCTGCGATCACGGCTTCGGCACCCGCCTTGCCGAGCCTGTCGATGATGGCAAGGTAATCCGCTCTCGATTCATCGCGCACCTTGCCCAGACACAGTTCCTCGTAGATGACCCGGTGCACGATGCCACGGTCGGCCTCATCCGGTACGAGAACCCCGAGCCCGTGCTGGCGGAGCCGTTCGGCGTAGAAATTTTCTTCCATGGTGAAGCGCGTGCCCAGCAGCCCGATACGCCGACGACCATCGGCAACCAGGCGTTCCGCCGTGGCATCGGCAAGGTGCAGGAGCGGTATGTCGACCGCGGCTTGCACCACATCCGCCACCTTGTGCATGGTGTTGGTGCAGATCAGCAACAGTTCGGCGCCGACACGCTCGACCTGGCGCCCGGCTTCCGCCAGCACCTTGCCGGCGGCATCCCAGTCGCCCGCATGCTGCAGCCGCTCGATGTTCTGAAAATCGACGCTGACGAGCGCGATTCGAGCGGAATGCAAGCCGCCGAGTTCGCGCTTCACGCCCTCGTTGATCCAGCGGTAGTAGAGCGCAGTACTCTCCCAGCTCATGCCGCCAATGAGGTCAATGGTCTTCATGCGCCCGGATGTTACATGGTTTCGACCGGGATCCTGCATGGCATCGGGGAATCGCCATGCCGTTGCGCTCGCATGCAGCAATTGCGTTCATGTCGCTGTCGCGCTCCGCGAACTGCCGCTCATCAGCACCGCCTTCGGGGATGGGCGCATCGGCTACCCCAAGGTCCGTGCCCTCGTGCGCATCGCCACCCCCGACAACGAGCAGGAGCTGCTCCGGCGGGCCGAGAAACTGCCCGTGCATGTCTTTGAGCAGGAGATCGCGCGCATGCGCGTCCGCAGGGATCACTCCGACGAAAACGGTTCACGTGAACCGTCAAAGGCCGGTTTCCGTGATGCCGGTCATGTTTCCGCGCCGAAAAACGGTTCACGTGAACCGGAAAGTGCCTGTTCCTGCGAACACGGTCACACTGCCGACGCCCGTCACGACGACACCCGTCACGACGACACCCGTCACGAAGCCTGGCTTTCGCCCGGCGTCTCCGTCGCTCGCGAGACGGCACGCCGCCTCTGCTGCGATGCGCACGTCATCCCGCTGCTCTGCCACTACCACCACACGCTCGTGCACGAAGGGCGCTACGGCATCGAGCCGGTCGAGTCGAGTTCCCTCCATGCGCGTGGTAAACATGCCGAAATCCGCCGGATCTGAATGAAGTGGCCCTGCAGTTGCTGTTGCTGTTGCTTGTCTCCTGGCTGGGTTTTCGCTATAGTCCTCCGGCTAAGCTATCGCAACACCCTTTTTCGGAGCGTCCCATGTCCAGAGTTTGCCAGGTAACCGGCAAGAGCCCGATGTCCGGCAACAATGTGTCGCACGCCAAGAACCGGCGCCGTCGTCGCTTTCTGCCCAATCTCCACACCCATCGCTTCTGGGTGCCGTCGGAAAACCGTTTCGTGAGCCTGCGCGTTTCGTCCAAGGGCATGCGCGTCATCGACAAGCGCGGCATCGACACCGTGCTGGCGGAACTTCGCGAGCGCGGCGAACGCGTCTGACGCACGGCGCAGCGTCGTTCGCGTTTACTTTTCTGCCCTACCCAGAAGGAACCTCTCATGCGAGACAAGATCAAACTGGTGTCGTCGGCCGGAACCGGTCACTTCTACACCACCACCAAGAACAAGCGCACCATGACCGAAAAGATGCAGATCAGGAAGTATGATCCGGTCGTCCGCAAGCACGTGATCTACAAGGAAGCCAAGATCAAGTAGTCGACTGGCGCGCATCGCGCGCCCATCCAGCACGCACAAGCCCGGACGGCATTTCCCGGGCTGTTGTCGTCTCAGCCTTGGTCGCGCCCTTTCACCTGTCGACCGCGGGCACACCCTCGATCAATGCCACACCTCCATGCCACTGCGCTGACCCGTCGCCTGAGCGACAGTGCCGGCGTCTACGACATCGAGCTGCAACTCGACCAGGGCGATATCCTCGGCCTGCTCGGGCTCAATGGCGCCGGCAAGTCCACCACGCTGAAGCTGCTCACGGGGCTCCTGACGCCCGACAGTGGCAGCGTGAGCATCATGGGGCACAAGCTCGACGAAGCCCCGCTCGAGGCACGCGCCGCCATCGGTTATCTGCCCGACAACCCACCGCTCTTCAACGACATGCGCGTGGATGAATACCTTGCTCTCTGTGGGCGGCTGCACGGCCTTTCCGGCCATACATTGCAGAAACGCCTTGCCGACGTCATGGAAACAACCCGGCTTTCAGCACGTCGGCGTCAACTCGTCGGTGAGCTCTCGAGAGGCTATCGCCAGCGCGTCGGTCTGGCCCAGGCACTCGTTCACCAACCTGCGGTGCTGATTCTCGACGAACCCGGCAACGGCCTCGATCCCGAACAACTCGAGCACCTCCGCATCATCATCACCGATGCCGCAGAATCCGCCGCGGTACTGTTCTCCACACATCAGCTCACCGAAGCACAGGCAGCCTGCAACCGTATCGCCATCATCCACGAGGGGCGGCTCGTTGCCGACCAGGCGGCCGACGGCGCGGATCTGCGTTCGCTGTTCAGCGCCCTGACCGCCGGAGGTCTCGTCGAACAGCAGGCACTTGCCGCCAGCGCCAACCAGGCAGCTCGCCGTCGTTCCGATCACGGGACGAACACCACATGAGTACCGTACTCGCTCATCAATTCAGCCATCTGCTGCGCTCGCTCCAGAGCTGGGTCGTGCTCGTGATCGCCTCGGTCGGCATCGGCTATCTTTATCTCACCCAGCTCGAGTTCTGGGTCGCCAATCAGGCCGCGATCGCGGCCAGCGATCATGCGCCCGGGCTCACGGGTTTTCTGAGCGTGCGTTTCCTCGAACCTCTGGCGCTGCCGCTTGCGATCCTGTCGCTGCTGTTCGCGATGCGCGCCTTCAGTGAAGAGTTCCGCGGAGAAAGCCTCGCACTGTGGCAACTCGCCCCTCTCTCCACCCGGGCACTCGTGATCGGCAAGTTTCTCGGTGTGCTGCTGCTGATGCTGCTGCCGGTCGGCATCACCCTTGCGCTGGTGCTGTTGCTCGCCGGCTCGGTGACGCTCGAATGGCGCGTACTCGGCAGCGCGCTTCTCGGGCTGCTGCTGTGCATCTCGGCAAGTGTTGCCATTGGCATCTTCTTCTCTTCGCTGACGCGCCATGCCATCGTCGCGCTGATCTCGGGTGTGGCCATGATTGTCCTTCTCTGGATGATCGGCGAGGCCGGTTTCGCGGAACTGCCACTCGACTGGCTCAGGATGCTGTCGATCCCCGATCACCTGCGCGGCTTTTTCCAGGGCTTCGTGCAGACGCGTGGGCTTGTCTACTTCGCCGCCATCACGGTGCTGTTTCTCGCGCTTACCACGTTGCGGCTCGATGCGCTGCGCATCAGCGGGCGCTGAAGGTCTGGCATGAGAAGCACCACCACGCACAAACTCATCGCACTCATGCTCGTGGCCCTGACGCTCGCAGTCATCTGGCTGGGTGAGCGCTACAACCTCAACCGCGACGTCACGGCCAACCGACGCCACAGCCTCACCACGGCGAGTCACGAGGTTCTGAATGCTCTGACAGCGCCGGTCGAGATCATTGCCGTCGTCGGCAACGATCCGGTTCAGCACAAGGGCATCGATGCCCTGCTCGAGCGTTATCGTGAACTGAAGCCCGACATCACCTGGCGCTACCTGAACCCCGAGACCGACCCGGGCGCTGCACGCGCACTCGAGGCGGCACCCGGTGGCGAACTCATCATCCGGAGCGGCTCGCGCGAACAGCGCCTCAGTTCACTGTCGGAACGCAGTCTGACCGACGCTTTCGCACGGCTCGCGCTCGATGCCGAGCACCGCGTGGCCTTCATTACCGGTCACGGTGAACGAAGCCCGCTTTCACCCGGCAATCATGACTGGCAGCTCCTTGCGGAAAACCTTGCACGGCTCGGTCTTCAGCTCGACGAGCAAAGCCTGGTCAGCGAACCCGAACTCGACCCTTCGCTTGCGCTCGTGGTCATTGCCGCACCGGAAGGGCGCTATCTACCGGGCGAAGTCCAGAGTATCGAAAGCTACCTCAACGCCGGCGGCAACCTCCTCTGGCTGACCGAACGCGCCACCCACGGAGACGACAGCGCCGGGCTCGAGCGCATCGCCGACAACCTTGGCATCGATACCCTGGCCGGCATCATCATCGACGCCGCGAGCCAGAACCTCGTGGATTCTCCTGACTTCGTGGTACTCGACCGCCTGCCCGCTCACCCCGTGAACCGCTCGCTGGCCAGTCCCGTACTGCTGCCACAGGCCAGAGCCTTCGAGGTGACACCGCTCGCCGGACAGGACGAACTCCCCCTTCTGCAGACTCCTGCAACAAGCTGGACCGAAACCGGCCCGCTCGAGGGCGCCGTCACTCACGAGGCAGAACTCGGTGAAGTTGCCGGCCCCCTGATCGCGGGCCTGACCATCGAGCGGGAACTTCCTGCAGACAGTGAACCGAGACCCACGCAGCGCTTTGCCGTGATCGGTGACGCCGACTTCGCCGCCAACATGTTCCTCGGCAACGGCGACAACCGCGCCTTCGCCGAAAACCTCTTCCTGTGGCTCGTCGGCAGCGCCGAAGCCATGAGCTTCCGCCCCGATACCGCACCCGATGCCTCGCTGTCACTCGACACCCGCCACATTCTGATACTCAGTGCGACCGCCCTCGCCGGCATTCCACTCGTGCTTCTCGCCGGCGGCCTCGTCTACATCGGCTGGCGTCGGCGCAGCGGTCGTGTTCACGAAGAGGTGGCGGACGAAGTCGACCCGGGCTCATGACCAACGCAATGACATCATGCAGGCGCCGTGACATGATGAATGCAATGATACCGATGAATCATCCATGAGCAGCCCGGCACAACAGCGGCACGCGCTGATTGCGGTTGCGGCGCTTCTTGCCGCTGCTCTCGCCTGCGTCGCCTGGACAGCGATCCAGGATACTCGACGCATCGCCGCCAACACGCCACCGCCTCTCATTGCCGGCATCGATACCATCCGTTCGATCCGTATCGAGCGCGAAGCACGCGACACCATCGCCATCGAACTCGGTGCGGCTGCAGCTGACTCGGGCGCAGCCGAACCTGAGGCGGCCGATCCCGACGCGGTCGATCCCGACGCAGTCACGACGCCGGCCACGGGTGACAGCAGCAACACCATGCGCATCGTCGCCCCCTGCGAGCTCATCGCACAGAACGAGCGCGTCCAGCCGCTGCTCGATGCGCTGGCCGGCGCACGTGCCGAACACGACGCTGCAACTGTTGACCGCGACGCCGCAGGCCTTGCCTCGTCAACGTTGCACCTCGAACTCGATGGCGAAACACTGACCCTCGGTGGCCCCGACCTCAGCGGCGAACGGCACTACGTGGAGTATCAAGAGAGTGTCGGTTTCGTGCCCACCTGGGTCACTCAACTTCTCGATGGTGGGCTTTCAGCCTTTGCGAATCTTGACGTCATTCCACCCGACACCACCGAACTGGAAATCGATACCGGCGAGTCAACGATGTCACTGACGCCGGAAGCCAATGCCGAAGCCTTTGCACGCTGGCGTGATCTCACGGCGCGTCAGGTGGTGCGCTGGCCACTGGCCGATCAGGACGCGCCCGAATGGCTCGGTACACTCGTCGCCCGCAGCAAGGCAGGCAGCGACACGCAGACGACGGCGGCCTACGGCAGCTTCATCGCGCTCGTCAGCAAGGACGGCCAGTGCGCACGTCTCGTGGCGCGCGAAGACTGGCCTGCCGACGCCGCCCCCTGATACTCATCCACGCCGGCTGATGGCCGGCACGCAGCCGCCAGCCGCCGATGCCCGAACTACCCGAAGTCGAAACCACGCGCCGCGGCATCGAACCATTCCTCGTCGGCGCCCGCGTGACCCGGCTCGACATCCATGAAGCGAGGCTTCGCTGGCCGGTACCCGCGGAACTTCATTCACTGGTCGGACAACGCATCCACCATGTGGGTCGGCGCGGCAAGTACCTCCTGCTCGGAGCCGATCATGGCACCGTCATCGTGCATCTCGGCATGTCGGGCAGTCTGCGCCTTGCACCCAGCGACGAAGCACGGCGAAGGCACGATCATCTCGAGTTGCACGTCGACTCGAGTCCATCCGTGCTCCGCTACCACGACCCACGCCGCTTCGGTTGCTGGCTGTGGACCGAAGAGGCGCCCGAGAATCATCCGCTGATCGCGTCTCTCGGCCCGGAACCGCTCGGCAACCATTTCAACGGCACCAGCCTGTTCGCCGCGACACGCAAGCGCCGCGTGCCGATCAAGGTGCTGATCATGAACAGCCGAGTGGTAACCGGCGTTGGCAACATCTACGCCTCGGAAGCCCTCTTCATGGCCGGCATCCGCCCCGGACGCGCCGCAAGACGCATCAGTCGAGCCGAAGCCGAAGCACTCGCTGCCGCCATTCGCGCGGTGTTGCAGAAGTCGATCGAGCACGGTGGCACCACGCTCAGGGACTTCGTCAACGGCAATGGCCAGCCTGGTTACTTTGCACAATCACTGAACGTATACGGGCGCGAAGGCGAACCCTGCCATGCCTGCGGCAAGGCGATAAGAATGAAGATCATGGGGCAGCGATCAACCTTCTACTGCCCCCGATGTCAGCGCTGAGATACCGCCACTGCACCGCTGGCTCGCACGGTGTCAGAAAGCGCACACCTCTCCGGCGCCCGTGCCTTCTTCCATCGCGCCCTCGGGCGAAACCATGGCGCTGTCGGCGTCATCGCCACTGACGTCATCGGCACCGACGTCATCGCCGCCGATGTCATCACCGCTGAAGCAGCCACCTGCCTCGACAACGGCCGACTCGCTGATCGCATCATTCTCGCCATTGGCGATGGCCTCCATCGACACCGAACCGGCGTTCACGCGGATAACCTCGCCTTCATCGGTCAGCACGGTTCCCGCCGGAATCGTCACACGCGCTTCGGCCGAAGCGCCGCCGATTTCCGGATCCTGCTCGAGCAGTTCGGCAGCGAAGGCATTGCCAAGCATGGCCCCGAGCGTCAGATCATCGAGGAAACTGATGGTGTCGTTCTCGACGGTGAAGGACGTGTTGTTCAGTGACAGATTGATTTCCTGCTCCCCATCAATGAACAACTGCATGGGCGACTCACCGAAGCCGACATTGTTCACCTGAACGTTCTCGCTGTCCATCGACCCCCAGCTCATATCGGCCGTGAAGGAAGACATCAGGAGCTGCACCGTCTGGGTTTCTTCGGTTGCGGATGTCTCCTGGAAGACGTCTTCCTGCACGGCGCCGGTGCCGGGCATGGCCGCGGGCTCGGCAGGCGTTTCGTCCAACCCGTTCGACACCTCGAACAGGGCGTCCACCGCTCCGATGTTGCTCGTCATGGTGCTCGAGCCATCCATGTTGCCCACGAAGGAGACGAGTTCGGAGGCCGCAATCGAGATATCGGTGCCGCTGGCAGTGTCGATCAGGCGCAGAGGCTCGCTGACCGAGAGACTGATGCCGACCGAGGTCAACTCATCCGCTGTCTGAGTGGTGCTCGCCTCGACCCGCAAGGCTCCTTCGACGGTTTCCGGAGTTGTGGCTTCCGTATCGCCCTGCAGGCTTGCGAGCTGCTGCAGTGCAGCCATGTACCCGGGCAGGGACAACTCATAGGCGCCCATCTCCGGCGCATAATCGATCATCACCACGGGCTGCTGCTGGAACAGATAGGTGATGCTGCCGGTGTCATCGGTCACGGCGGCGACTTCCACGCTGAGGTCGCGGAACAGGGCTTCACAGACCGCCAGATCATCGACCATGCCGCTTCGTTCGGCCAGTGCTTCGCGGCACATGACACTCTCGTCAGGATCGATGGTGACAAGATCTCCTTCACGGCTGACGTTCGCGTTGCCGCTCTCGAGTCCGAGCGAGGCAGTCAGGAAAGTGTCGATATCGTCGTCGACGGTTTCCGGGTTGTCGACGCCATCGCCCATGGAGTTGCCATTGACATCGGCATCGAGCGCATCACCGAGGCTGGTGCCGAGTGCGGTGCTGGCGAGGTTCGCCGCATTCCGGCGAATTTCCAGATCGCTTGCCTCGGATGCCGGTCGGCCGCTGGCCGATTCACCGACGGTGCCACCCGTGGTGTCATCGTCATCGCTGCTGCACGCAGCCAGTAGAAGACTCAGTGCGATGGAAGCGCCGAGCGCCTTGACGGGTGTGTTCATGATCGTTTCTCCCGGGCCTGATGCGCCCTCTTGTCAACTCTCTCAGCCTGATCTTGCCATCAGGCCCTCGTACTTGCGTTGCAATTCACCCTGGGTTTCGGTGTTGTCAGGATCCACCACGATGCACTCGACCGGACAGACCACGACGCATTGCGACTCTTCGAAGTGTCCAACGCACTCGGTACACAGATTTGCATGAATTTCGTAGATTTCCTCGCCCTGATAAATGGCGTCGTTCGGACATTCAGGCTCGCAGACATCACAGTTGATGCAATCGTCGGTAATCAGCAGTGCCATTGTTCAAATCATCTCAATCGAGTTTGGCCGCGAAGGCCTCGAACACCGTCGGATGCACGAAGCGCGAGATATCGCCACCGTGGCGCGCGATTTCGCGCACGATGCTCGACGACAGGAAAGTGTAGTTCTGGGCAGCGGCAATGAACACGGTTTCGATCTCGGGAGCGATCTCGTGATTCATGCCGGCAATCTGCACCTCGTAATCGAAGTCACTGACCGCTCGCAAGCCACGTACCACCACCCGGCTGCCGATACGCTGAGCGTAGTGAACCAGCAGACCGTCGAAACTCTCGACGCTGACGTTGTCGATATCGGCAAGACTCGCACGGGCAAGCGCGATGCGCTCCTGGAGAGAGAAGAACGGGTTCTTGTTCTGGTTGGCCCCGATGGCGACAACGACGTGGTCGAACATCACGCTCGCGCGGCTGGCGATATCCACGTGCCCGAGCGTGATCGGATCGAAGGTACCGGGGTAGATGGCCGTGACTGTCATGCCGAAAATGCAGTGTATTGATTCGTTGAACGTGCAGTTTGCGCCAAAGCCGTGTCAACCACAACGTTCGATACGAATGCACCATTCGACACCAGCCCGCACCGGGAATTCATGCCCTACCGCACCAGCAACCTTGCCGCAACGTCACCGAAACGTCGTTCTCGATGCAAGCGGTATCCGGCCTCGGCCGGCACGATGCACTCGAATGACCGCTCTGCGGGCGCCTCGACATGCACGAGTGCTTCACTGGCCAGATGCCCTTCCTCGGCGAGCACCTGCAGGATCGGCCGTTGCAGATCCCTGTCGAAGGGCGGGTCGACGAAAACGATGTCGAAGGTCCGATGGTTGTTCGCGAGAAACACCTCCGCGCGCTCGTTGACGAGATGAACGGCTGCTGCCGACGCTGCACCAGTGACTCCGGAGCGCCCGTTGCCATCACCCTCGAGCCGAGCAAGGCTTCCACGCAGGCCCGAAAAGACGTTTCCGGCAGACTCCACCAGCACCACCTCGGCCGCGCCGCGCGACACCGCCTCGAAACCGAGCGCCCCGCTGCCGGCAAACAGATCCAGACAGCGTGCGCCGGCAAGGTCCGGCTGCAACCAGTTGAACAGGGTCTCGCGCAGGCGATCGGCGGAGGGGCGCAGACCGGGAGCATCCGGCACCGGCAGGCGGCGGCCTCGCCAGCGCCCGCCGATCAGCCGCACGTGACCCGCTCCGCCATGGCGTTCGGCGGCACCTGTACTACGCTTTCGCCGCGGGGAAGATGATTTCACGGTGTAGACACTGCCGCCACATGGTATTTTCGAGTTCAGCGTGGCTCGAACATAGCACGCGGTCGACACGCGGACTCTGCCGCTCCGTCGCGGCACTGACGCCCGTGACGCGAAGGCCTGACCGCATCTCTCTTACCGAACCTCTTGATCGCTCGATGGGCATCCGGCAGGGTGCCGGTTCGAGTGTCGCGATTCTGCAGCACATGGGCATTTTCAGCTTTCTCAAACGACAAAAGGCGGAGCGCAGCGACGCCGACGACAACGCCCCCGAGCTCGACACCAAGCTCAAGCGCACGCGTGGCAGCTTCAAGGACAACCTGCTCGATTTCCTCCTCGGCGACAAGCCGATCGATGAGGACCTCCTCGAGGAACTCGAGAGCCAGCTGATCCTTGCCGACGTGGGCGTCGACGCCACCAACCGCATCATGAAGAACCTGCAGGCGAGGCTTGCACGCAGTGAAGTGGGCAATGCTGCTGCACTCAGAACGGCCTTGCGTGAAGAACTCCTGTCACTCCTGAGTGGCGTCGATGTGCCGCTCGAAATTCCCGAGCAGGACGCGCCTTTCGTGATTCTCGTCGTCGGCATCAATGGCTCGGGGAAGACCACGACGATCGGCAAGCTCGCGAAGCAGCTTCTGGACGGCGGCAAGAGCGTGATGCTGGCCGCGGGTGATACCTTTCGCGCCGCCGCGGTCGAGCAGCTGCAGACCTGGGGTGAGAGGAACGGTGTGCCGGTCGTCGCCCAGGGCTCAGGCGCCGATTCGGCGTCCGTCATCTTCGACGCTCTGCAGTCGGCCACGGCAAGGAACATCGATGTCCTCATCGCCGACACCGCGGGGCGACTTCACACCCAGTCGAACCTCATGGAGGAACTCAGGAAGGTACATCGCGTGATCGGCAAGCTCGACGCCGACGCGCCCCACGAAGTGCTGCTCGTGATCGACGGAGGCACCGGCCAGAACGCCATCAGCCAGGCACGCGAATTCAACGGAGCGCTGTCGCTCGACGGCATGGTGGTCACCAAGCTCGACGGCACGGCACGCGGTGGCGTGGTGTTCGCCATTGCCGAGCAGATCGGCCTGCCGATCCGGTTCATCGGCGTGGGCGAACAGGTGGCGGATCTCGAGGCCTTCGAGGCCGAGCGTTTCGTCAATGCCCTGATCGCATCCGACACGGCAACGGCATGATCGAATTCGACCAGGTCAGCCTCGAATACCGGCCGGGGGAATTCGCCCTCCGGAACCTGAGCTTCCGTACCGAACCGGGGGCCTTTCTCTTCCTCACCGGCCACTCGGGCGCCGGCAAGAGTTCGTTGTTGCGTCTCATCGCTCGTCTCGACCGACCGACGAGCGGCAGCATTCAGGTCGGCAACATCCACTACGACAGACTGCGCCCACGTCAGGAAGCCAGCCTCCGTCAGCAGATGGGCATCGTGTTTCAGGACAACCAGCTCCTGCACGACAGAAACGTGTTCGACAACGTGGCACTGCCGCTCGTCATCGGCGGCTATCGCTACCGCGATATCGTCAGGCGAGTGCCCGCGGCGCTCGACAAGGTGGGGCTTCTGAACCGGCAGAGCGCCATGCCGGCGCTCCTCTCCGGTGGCGAACAGCAACGCATCAGCATCGCCCGCGCGGTAGTCGCACGCCCGCGGCTGCTGCTCGCCGACGAGCCCACCGGCAACCTCGACCCCGAAATCAGTGACGAGATCATGCGGCTCCTGATCCGCTTCAACGACGCGGGTGTGTCGGTGATCGTTGCCACCCACGATCGCACGCTCCTCGACGACTACGCCCTGCCCCGCATGACGCTCAAGGCGGGCGAGTTGACATACCACTGACGCTCACGGCACTTTCGGCATGACAGGCAAGGGTGAACGACACGGCAAGGCCTCTCGACTGAAGTCATCGGTCGCACGTGGTCAGAGCAGTGTGGAACATGTCGGTGCCCGGCGTGTGGCTCCGAGGCGCGATTCAACACGCGATTCGGCACCCGCAACGCCAGGCCGAGCGGCACCGCGCCAGACGACTTCCGCGCGCAGCAGGGCAGGCAAGGCGCCGGACAGCGGTGCCGGCAGGGCATGGCGATACCGACGCCGTGGCTATGCGTTGGCCCAGGCACTCGGACAGTTTCGCGAACGGCGCCTGTCGAGCCTCTTCACGCTCGCGGCACTTGCCGTTACCCTGACCTTGCCCGCACTGCTGCTGTTTCTTGCCGAACCACTCGCATCGCTGGCGCAACGGAGCACCGGCGGTGAGTCGCTGACCGCCTACCTTGCGCTCGATGTCGACGATCTTCAAGGCTCGCGCCTCACCGAAGAACTCGCCGGCATTGCCGGAGTTCGCGAAACCGAGTTCATCTCACGCGAAGACGCACTCGCACTCTTCCGTGAACACAGCGATGCCGCCGAGGTACTCGAGGCACTGGGCAGCAATCCCCTGCCCGGCGCCGTGGTGATCTACCCCGAGGCCAGTCACATCGACGCTGAACGCATCGCGCAACTGGCCACCCGCGTCGAAGCTGTCGACGGCGTCGAACGACTGCAGTACGACCTTCGTTGGGTACACCGACTGCAGGCGGCCATGGGAGTGATTCGCGTGGCCGGTATCGCGCTCGGCAGCCTGCTCACGCTTACCGCCCTGCTGGTCATCGGCAACACGATTCGGCTCGAGCTACTGCGGCGGCGGCGCGAACTCGAAGTGGCAAGCCTGCTTGGCGCCAACCGCCGCTTCCTGTATCGCCCCGTCATCTATACCGGCGCGCTCTACGGCCTGCTCGGTGGCATTGCCGCCGCGCTGCTGGCGCGTGCCGTGCTCGGCGCGCTGCGCCAGCCCGCCGATGAACTCGCCGGGCTTTACGGCAGCGAACTGACGCTCGTGATGCCGAGCATCGGCAACTATGCGCTGGTGGCGGCGGTCGGCATGGCTCTCGGCCTGATCGCGTCGCTGTTCACCCTGCTCGATCGGCCACGACAGTGGCTGGCACGCGGTCAGTAAGGTACCTGTTCTCGGCCGGCAGACGGCAATCCGCACGGACGCCAATCCGTGACTGCACCGGCTTCATTTCTCCCCACCACCGCTGTCGGTGATTTCATCTCATTGTTTTGCATATATTTTTCAAGCAAACCCGCCATCATCATTGACGATCCGGACTCCGATGTGTACAATGTTCACATAGTGCGGAACTCTACCGCTGCTCGGCAGTCTCATCATGCCGAGTACAAGATCACGCAGGGCATCACGTCACCATGCGATTGCGCCGGCTAAAGTACACCGGCTGCAGCAAGGGGCGGAACCGCCCGCAGGGGAGCAAGCGGCTCCCGCAGGGGAGCAACAGAACAATGAGTAACAGTACAGCCACACAGGCGATGACCCTACCGGTCATCGCCGATGACCTCAACAGCTACCTCGCGCGCATCTCGAACATCGAGTTGCTGTCGCAGGAGGAAGAGCAGCGTCTTGCGCGCGAGCTTCGTGACAACAACGATCTCGACGCGGCGCGTCAGCTCGTCATGTCGCAGCTCCGATTCGTGGTTCACATTGCCAAGACCTACAAGGGTTACGGTCTGCCCATGGCGGATCTCGTCCAGGAGGGCAATATCGGGCTCATGAAGGCGGTCAAGCGCTTCGACCCCGATCATGGCGTACGCCTGATTTCCTTCGCTGTCCACTGGATTCGTGCGGAAATTCACGAGTACGTGATCCGCAACTGGCGCATCGTCAAGGTCGCAACCACGAAAGCGCAGAGGAAGCTCTTCTTCAAGCTCCGCAGCGCCAGCAAGCAGCTCAACTGGTTCAGTGCCGACGAAGTTCAGGCCGTGGCCGACGACCTCGGCGTCGACCCGAAAGTCGTCGTGGAAATGGAATCGCGCATGCACGGTCGCGACAACTCCTTCGACGGCATCCCCGGCGACAGTGACGATCGCGTTGGCCTTTCGCCGGCCGAGTTGCTCTATCACGAACATGACGATCCATCCATCGTGGTCGAGCAATCGGACAAGCGTGAGGTCGAAAACGAAGGTCTCGAGAAAGGACTTGCACTTCTCGATGATCGCAGCCGCACCATTCTCGAACGCCGCTGGTTGCAGGACGAAAAGTCGACGCTGCACGAACTTGCCGACGAATTCGGCGTGTCAGCAGAGCGCATTCGCCAGATCGAGAAGGCGGCGATGAAGAAGATCAAGACACATCTTCTCGAGGCTCGGGTAGCTTGATTCGATTGCATCGATAGACCACCACCGGCACTCCGCCTGTCCAGTCGGTAATCTGGCATCATGACCTAGGAAGGCTCACTCATTGTGGGCCTTCGGCATCTGTGTCGGCAGTTTTCGGTGAAAAAAACATGCCGCCCTGCCAATTGCGTGTGCGAGCATTGGGATACTCCCAAGTTGTGGGCTGGATCGCCCCTCAGAGACTGCACATGAACGCCCCCTGTCGAATCACCGTGTTTCCTTGCCGTCACTTGACCGCAGGCGCGCTTGCGGCACTGCTGCTCAGCGGAAATGTGGCATTGGCAAAGGAAGGTGTCGGCCCACTCGTGCCTGCCCCGACCGACCTCTACGGTACACGCACTGGCAACGAAGTGAAACTGGACTGGCACGCGGTCAAAGGCGCCGCCGGCTACAACGTCTACATCAATGACACCTACGCCACCACCACGCGCGAACCTGGCTGGCACGGCTACGCCGATGAGGGCACCAGCTTCTACGTCACCGCCTTCGGCGACCCCGATCGCAACGGCACCATGGACTACTCCATTCGCTCGACAGAGGTCACTCCGGGCGAAGATTCCGGCAAGGACAAAGGCCCTGCATCGGGCGTCCCGACGGCAGCCACCGACGTTTCTGCCGTTCGCCTGGATGACCGCACGGTGCAGCTGTCCTGGTCACCCGCGAGTGACGATGTGGCGGTAGTCGGCTACAACATCTATCGCGACGACGAATACATCTCCACGGTGAGCCGGTCGCCGTTCGTCGAAATCGGACTCGACTCGAGCAACAGCCACACCTGGTATGTCGTGGCCTTTGACGAACCGCGCAATTTCGGCCCACGATCGGAAACCGCCACCCTGCCAGCAGCTACTGACCCGGATACACCTGACGACGACCCGGAAACGCCCGACGACCCGGAAACGCCCGACGATCCGGAAACGCCCGACGATCCGGAAACGCCCGACGATCCGGAAACGCCCGACCCCTCGAAGGATCCTGACGACCCGGAAGCCCCGAAGCCGACTGACCCCGGCCCCACCGACGGCACACTGTCGGCACCGCAGAATTTCCATACTCAACTCGTGTCCACGAACTGGGCAGAATTCCAGTGGGACCCTGTTGAAGACGCGGTTGCCTACAGGATCTATCGCGACGAGCGTCTGCTCGACACCATCGCCGCCGACGAAGATGGCGAATTCGCGAACTCGGGTGAAGCGGAAATGCAGCGCTACTGGGATACGGCAAGCTACATCGACTGCAACTTCACGCGATTCCTTTCATGCGAAACGCAGGCGCCGACGCCGGGCGAGAGCTACGAGTACACGATCCGTTCGGTAGATGCCGACGGTCTCGAATCGGCACCCTCCGCAGTGCTGCCGGTAACCTTCGAAGAGAACCGCTACGCCGATGTCGACATCATTCGCAGCGACATGGAAATCGTGTTCGAGGACGAATTCAACGATGTCGGGCTTGATCCGAGTCGCTGGAACACACGCCTGCCCTGGGGGCCGGACACGAGCATCAACGGTGAGCTTCAGTACTTCGTCGACACGATCAACGAACCCGACTTCGGTTACTCGCCGTTTGCCTTTACCGGCAACGCACTGCAGATTCGTGGCGTCGAAACTCCGGACGAGTTGCTCGAAGCTGCCAATGGCCAGCCGTTTCTCGCAGGAGCCATTACCACGCGCGACAGTTTCAACATGACCTACGGCTATGTCGAAGCGCGCATTCGTCCAGCGAGCGGCAGTGGCAAGCTCACCAGTTTCTTCCTGTTTCATCAGTGGGCGGCATTGAACGCACCTGAAATCGACATCATCGAATTCCTTGGCGAAAACACCGAATTCGCCTACCAGACCTATCACTACCGCAGCGAAGTTGACGGCACCACCTTCCACTCATCGCCCACCATGTACGCGCATCAACCCGGTGTGGATTTCGACGAAGATTTCCACATCTTCAGTGTGCTCTGGGAACCCAACCTCATGGTGTGGTTCATCGATGGCCAGGAAGTGCAACGTGTCAGTGGCCCAGCGGTTGCGCGTCAGCGCAGCTACATCACGGCCTATCTCGTTATGGGCAGCAACTGGACGCCGCGTCCGGATCCTGCCGATCCGGACTTCTCCTCGCCGATGGAAATCGACTGGATTCGCGCCTGGCAGCGTCCGGAGAACATCGCAACCGACTGATCAGCGAACGACGGCAAGCCGCCGAGATTCGAGCCAGACGATGATGTCGCTCGTGATCTCGGCGGCTTCCGGTTCATTGAGCAGTTCGTGACGCAATCCGGCGTAGACACGACGCGTCACATCATCGCCGTCGATGCAGGCGCTGGCATCCGGCGGCACGATGCGATCATGATCACCATGCAATACCAGCGTCGGTAACGGCATCGCTTTCGCCCCTTCTCGACACCGCCTCATCGCCGAGAACAGCGATGCAGCGAGATATGTCGATGCGCGCGTTTCCACCAATGGGTCGGCAAAGTAGTCACGCGCTACTTCAGGGTCACGCGAGAGGTCCTCGCCGCGAATGCCCGTCGGCAGCCGCAGACGCGCAGCGAGGGCTGCTGCAAGCGGCGCGGTCAGGCGTTGCCAGGCAGCACCACCGGCCAGGGCCGGTGCGCTCAGCACCAGCAGATGCGGCGCGGGGCGCTCGGACAGTACGTATTCGAGCGAGAGAAGACCGCCCATCGAATGACCGAAGAGGATGAGCGGCGCACCCGCTGCGGCAGCCGCTTCGCGTTCTGCCACGACACGCGCCGCGATGGCGTCGAGAAACAACGACCAATCCTGCACGTCGGCACGCCGACCCGGATCACGACCGTGCCCCGGAAGATCGAATCCGTGGACGCGAAAACCGGCTTGGGCGAGAGCCGTGGCAAAGCGCTCGTAACGACCGCTGTGCTCTCCGATGCCGTGCACCAGTACCACCGTGCCGCGCAGTTCGCCCTGTTGCGGCCAGTGCCGATCGCGGGACAGGTTGTCGTCCATGTTGCACCCTGTGTGGGCCAGACAGCCCTGCCGAGGCCGAGTGGATCAGGTGGCAACGGAGCTACCGATGAACAGCTGCAGATAGTGATCGACCAGCATCAGCCCGAAGAGCAGCATGAGGTAGGTGATCGAGAACACGAAGGTTCGGATCGGCTGGCGCTCTCGCCGGTCGTCGAACATGAGCACGGTCTGATACAGGAACACGGCCCCGAGTGCAATGGCGCCAACGAGATACAGGAGCCCACTCATGTGGCTGAGCCAGGGCAAGAGCGAGATGAAGAACAGAAGGACGGTATAGAGCAGGATGTGGATGCGCGTGCAGTGAACACCATGCGTCACGGGCAGCATCGGAATGTTCACCCTGGCATAGTCTTCACGACGGTGGATGGCAAGCGCCCAGAAGTGCGGTGGTGTCCAGATGAAGATGATCAGGAACAGGAGCAGCGCATCGAACGTGACCGAACCCGTGACCGCCGCCCAGCCGAGTACCGGCGGCATGGCACCGGCAGCACCGCCGATGACGATGTTCTGCGGCGTTGCGCGCTTGAGGTACATGGTATAGACCACCGCGTAACCGATCAGGGAGAGAAAGGTCAGCACGGCCGTCAGTGGATTCACGAGGAACACGAGAATGGCCATGGCAAGGATGCCAATGGCAGAGGCAAAGACGAGGCACTGTGTCGAAGTCAGTTCACCTCGTGGCAACGGACGGTTCTCGGTGCGTCGCATGATGGCATCGCAGCGCCGGTCGACCACGTGATTGATGGCTGCGGCCGAGCCCGAGGCGAGTCCTATGCCGAGCAGGCCGAACACGGTTTCCTGCAGTGGCAGCCATCCCGGTACCGCCAGTGCCATACCTGCAAGTGCCGTGAAGACAAGCAGCAGCACCACTTTCGGCTTGGTGACTTCGAGATAGGCACGCCAGTGCTCACCAACGTGGCTGGCAACACTGTTGACGGAAATGGCCTGGCTAACGGATTTCATCGCTGCAAACAAGTTCGAGCACGACAAGACACATCGTTCGGAAACGCCTGATTCGTCAGCCTACCCGATTCCGCAGACATTTAACAGTTACTGGATGTCCTTGACGCCTTTCTCCGGATCACCGCAAACGGCGAACTGCCACCGGCAGACGTCTCGAGACGCTCGAAAACCGGCAGCAGGCAACGCTACAAAGGCTAGAATGCGAAGGCCCGCCAACTGCCCGGGGTTCCCGACGTGCTCGACCCAGCCACCTTGCTCACGGCCGCTGTTTCCGCCACCCTCGCCTATCTCGCGGGCTCGCTCTCGGCCGCCATCATTACCTGCCGCCTGCTCGGCCTGCCGGATCCGCGAGGTGAAGGCTCAGGCAACCCCGGCGCCACCAACGTACTGCGCCTGGGTGGCAAAAAAGCCGCCGCGATCACGCTCCTCGGCGATGCGCTCAAGGGCTATCTGCCGGTATTGCTGACAAGCGCCATCATTGGCGACGCACCCACCGTGGCACTGGTCGCCCTCGCCGCGTTTCTCGGCCATCTCCGTCCCGTGTTCTTCAACTTCCGCGGTGGCAAGGGCGTGGCCACGGCCTTCGGCGCGCTGCTCGGCATGGCACCGGGCACGGGCTTTCTCGCCATCCTGAGCTGGCTGGCGATTGCGCTCGTGTTCCGTCGCTCCTCGCTGGCTGCACTCGTCACCTTCGCGCTGGTACCGATCTACCTGCTCGCAGTCGGCAAGGATACCTATGCTCTGGCCTTTCTGATCATCGGTGTGCTTCTCTTCTGCACGCACCGCAGCAACATCCAGCGTCTGCGCGACGGGACCGAGCCCATGATCGGCAAGCGCTGACGCCTTCAGGGCACACCGATATCGGTCAGAGGCCAGCGTGGACGCACCCTGACGGCCAGAGACGACGCCTCCGACAAACGTTGTCCGTGTGTTGCGGCCTGTGTTGCTGCGTCTGTCGCGGCCGCCCCGGACGCCTGCAGCGAGAGTCGGTGCAGACCCGCCAGCGCGATCATGGCGCCGTTGTCGGTGCAGAACTCGAGACGTGGGTAGTACACGGCAACACCCTGTTTCCCGGCCATCGTCGCCATGGCATCGCGGAGTTTCACATTGGCGCTGACCCCACCCGAGACCACGAGGCGTTCGCGCCCCGTCACCTCGAGCGCGCGTCGTGTTTTCGTCACCAGTACCTCGACCACGGCTGCCTGCAGTGCGGCGGCAAGGTCGGCCTTGAAGTCGTCCTCTCCGGTGCCTGCAGCGGGACCGGCACGATGGCGGGTGACCAGCGCCGTCTTGAGGCCACTGAAGCTGAAATCCAGTCCGGGTCGATCGAGCATCGGCCGCGGCAGATGAATTGCGTCAGGATCGCCCGATTGCGCCAGCCGCGACAGCGCCGGTCCGCCCGGATAACCAAGGCCGAGCACCTTGGCACTCTTGTCGAAAGCCTCGCCGGCGGCATCATCGATCGATTCACCGAGGAGTTCGTAGTCACCGAGGGCGCGCACGTCGAAGAGCTGCGTGTGCCCACCCGAAACGAGCAGACAGAGAAACGGAAAGGCAGGTGGATCGGGTTCGAGCATGGGCGCGAGCAGATGCCCCTCGAGATGGTGCACGGCCAGCGCCGGGCGACCGAGCGCGAAGGCCAGGGAGGCCCCCATCATGCCACCCGTCAGGAGCGCACCGGCCAGGCCCGGGCCTGCGGTGTAGGCCACCGCATCGACAGCCTCGAGTTCGAGTCCGGTGTCTGCAAGTACCTGCCGGGTCAGCGGCACGAGGCGACGCACATGATCCCGCGAAGCGAGTTCCGGCACCACCCCGCCATAGAGCGCGTGCAGATCCACCTGACTGAACAATGCGTGACCAAGGAGCCCTCGGTCGGCACTGACGAGCGCAAGGCCGGTTTCGTCGCAGGAAGACTCGATGCCGAGGACAATCATCTGACCAATGCTACTGCTTTTCTTCGCCTGCTTGCGCTTGAACGGCAGGTGTGTTTCTCGCTATAATGATTGGCTGTCCCGAAATTTCAACCTTGAGGAGATCGAATGCCCTCCGTACGTGTCAAAGAGAACGAACCCTTCGAAATGGCCCTGCGCCGCTTCAAGCGCTCCTGCGAGAAGGCCGGCGTGCTGACCGAAACCCGCCGCCGCGAGTTCTACGAAAAGCCCACCACCGAGCGCAAGCGCAAGGCAGCAGCCGCGGTCAAGCGTCACCAGAAGAAGGTGTCGAAGGAAACCTCACGACGCATACGCCTGTACTGACCTCTCGTCCTTGTCGAACCTGCCGAAACGACCCTGCCGCAAGGCCGTCAGTGCCCCGGCGGAACCGAGTTCTGCACCGGACCCCGTGCAACCATGAGCGACACACGCCAGAAACTGATGGACGACATCAAGTCGGCCATGAAGGCGGGCGACAAGCCGCGCCTCGCTGCGCTGCGCCTGATATCGGCCGACATCAAGCGCCGCGAGGTCGACGAGCGGGTGGAACTCGACGAGCAGCAGGTCATGGAAGTGCTCGACAGGATGATGAAGCAACGGCGCGAATCCATCGCCCAGTACCGCGATGCGGGCCGCGACGACCTCCTCGCCACCGAGGAAGCCGAGGCTGCCATCATCCAGGAGTATCTGCCCGAAGCCCTCTCGGACGAGGAAATCGACACCATCGTCGCAGCGGCAATCGCCGACACGGGAGCCACCTCGATCAAGGACATGGGCAAGGTCATGGGCAAGGTCAAACCTGCCGTCCAGGGCCGTGCCGACATGGGCGCGATCAGCGCCATGATCAAATCCAGGCTGGGGGCCTGAGTCCGCGGCGTGTGACCGACGCGGGAAAACCGCCGTTCGGCAGCGTCGCCTCGGTCAGGCACCGCCACCACGAATGAGCCGTTTTTCATGAGCGACGATCTCATCTTTCAGTTTCTCGATGTACCGAGAAAGGATCCGCGCAAGCTGAAGCCGCTGGTCCGCATCCACAATTTCAACGAGATCTACGGCCAGTTCACCGAGGAGCGCGCCTCCTCCCAGGCGAGCCGTTGCCTTGCCTGCGGCAACCCCTACTGCGAATGGAAGTGCCCGGTTCACAACTACATTCCGGACTGGCTCAAGCTCATCGCCGAAGGCAATCTGTTCGAAGCCGCCGAGCTTTCCCACCGTACCAATTCCCTGCCCGAGATGTGCGGCCGTGTATGCCCGCAGGATCGTCTCTGCGAAGGCGCCTGCACCCTCAACGACGGCTTCGGCGCGGTCACCATCGGTTCGATCGAGAAATACATCACCGACGAGGCCCTGAAACAGGGCTGGCGTCCCGACCTCTCGGCAGTCCGAGCCACCGGCAAGCGCGTGGCCGTGGTCGGCGCGGGTCCCGCGGGGCTCGCCTGTGCCGATGTGCTGGTGAGGAACGGCGTCGACGCCATGGTATTCGATCGCTACCCCGAAATCGGCGGCCTTCTGACCTTCGGCATCCCGCCCTTCAAACTCGAAAAGCATGTCGTGCGAACGCGGCGTCAGATCATGGAAGAGATGGGGGTGGAGTTCCGACTCGGTGTCACGGTCGGCGATGACGTCACGGCGGAAGAACTCCTCGACGAATTCGACGCCCTGTTCCTTGGCATGGGCACCTACACGTCCATGCAGGGTGGCTTTCCGGGCGAAGACCTTGACGGCGTCCACGAAGCCCTGCCATTCCTGATTTCCAACATCAACAAGCAGGAAGGCTGGCAGAGTGAAGCGCCTTTCCTCGACATGAAGAACAAGCGCGTGGTCGTGCTCGGCGGTGGCGACACTGCCATGGACTGCAACCGTACTTCCATTCGCCAGGGTGCGGTATCGGTCACCTGCGCCTACCGGCGCGACGAGAAGAACATGCCGGGCTCGCGCCGCGAAGTCAGGAATGCGAAGGAGGAAGGCGTCAACTTCCTCTGGAACCGCCAACCCGTCGAAATCGTCGGCGAAAACGGCCATGCCACTGGCGTGAAGGTGGTCACCACGAAGCTCGGCGAACCCGACGTGCGCGGGCGCCGCATGCCCGAGATCGTCAGCGGTACCGAGGAGATCATTGCCGCCGATGCCGTGCTCATCGCTTTCGGCTTTCGCCCGAGCCCACCGGCCTGGCTGACCGACATCGGGGTCGAACTCGACGATCGCGGCCGTGTGGTGGCACCGGAAGATGCACCGTTCATGCATCAGAGCAGCAACCCGCGCGTATTCGCCGGCGGCGACATGGTGCGTGGCTCCGATCTCGTGGTCACGGCCGTGTTCGAAGGCCGAAACGCGGCGCAGGGAATGATCGACATGTTCGCCAGCGAAGCCGCGGATCAGAACAAGGTCGTCAACGCGTGAGAGCGGAGTCGTCAACGAACAGCAGGGACGCCCCCGAAAACTGACCACCCGCCCCTGCTTGCCGGCATCCGCCAGACCGATCTCACACCAACAGTACCGGAACCGAAACACCGCCGATGCCCGCCGAACTGAAGAACGACCTGTACCTCAGAGCCCTCGCACGCCAGCCGGTGGAACGCACGCCGGTATGGGTCATGCGCCAGGCAGGACGATACCTGCCCGAGTACCTCGACGTACGCCAGCAGGCCGGCGACTTCATGACCCTCTGCAGCACGCCCGAACTCGCCTGCGAGGTTACCCTGCAGCCGATCCGTCGCTTCGGCCTCGATGCCGCAATCCTGTTTTCCGACATCCTCACCATTCCCGACGCCATGGGCCTCGGGCTGCACTTCGTCGCCGGCGAAGGACCGAAGTTCGAACGTCCGCTGCGGAACCGTGCCGATATCGACGCCCTGCCCGCCATCGATGCGAACGACGATCTTCGCTACGTCATGGATGCCGTTGCGCTGATTCGCCGTGAACTCGATGGCTCGGTGCCACTGATCGGGTTTTCCGGCAGTCCCTGGACCGTCGCCACCTACATGGTCGAAGGCGGTGGCAGCAAGGACTTCCACCGGATCAAGGGCCTCCGCTTTTCCGACCCCGACAGCATGCACGCGCTGCTCGCCAGACTCGCCACGGCGGTGACCGACTACCTCAACGCTCAGATCGCTGCGGGCGCTCAGGCCGCAATGGTTTTCGACACCTGGGGCGGCGCGCTCTCACCCGACGACTACCGCGAGTTTTCGCTGGCCTATATGCAGCGCATCGTCGACGGCCTCACCCGCGAGAACGAGGGCCGCAAGGTGCCCGTGGTGCTGTTTACCCGAAACGGCGGCCAGTGGCTCGACATCATGGCCGACACCGGCTGCGACGGACTTGGCGTCGACTGGACCACCGACCTTGCCGATGCGCGAAGGCTCACGCGCGATCGCGTGGCCCTGCAGGGCAACCTCGACCCCTCGGTGCTCTATGGCGACGAAACCACCATTCGTACACACGTGCAGCGCGTGCTCGAAAGCTACGGAGACGGTCCCGGGCACGTATTCAACCTCGGACACGGCATTCACCAGCACGTGAATCCGGAGCATCTCGGAATGATGGTGAAAGCGGTGCGGGAACTCAGCGCACGCTAGGCTTCACGCCGAACGCGCGCCGGCGCCGCCAACAGCAGTTCACACGCCGGTCGGGGTCACGCGCCCTGTGCCGCCGATCCCGCCGCGTTGCGACGTCGCCGACGTGACCGCGAGTTGCTCCTGCCCCCGGTGTCAGCCTTGCCGGAAGTATTGCCACGCGCTTTGTCGCCACGCGCCTTGTCGCCACGCGCCTTGTCGCCACGCGCCTTGTCGCCACGCGCCTTGTCGCCGCGCGCTTTGTCGCCACGCGACTTGTTGCAAGGTGCCTTGTCGCCTGCGGCAGCCGCTGCTGCGTCGCCGGGTTCGAAGCCGTCACGCTCACGCACCGGCACCTTGTTACCCAGCAACCGTTCGATGTCACGCAGCAATCCGGATTCATCGCCGCTGACCAGCGATACCGCTTCACCTTCGCGCCCGGCCCGTGCGGTACGACCGATGCGATGCACGTAGTCGGCCGGCACATTGGGCAACTCGTAGTTGACGACATGCGGCAGCTGATCGATGTCGAGCCCGCGTGCAGCGATGTCGGTAGCAACGAGCGCGGTCAACTCTCCGGCCTTGAAGGCGGCAAGCGCGCGCGTACGCGCCGACTGGCTCTTGTTGCCATGAATGGCCATGGCAGTGATGCCGTCGCGTTCGAGCTGCTGTGCCAGACGGTTGGCGCCATGCTTGGTACGCATGAAGACGAGCACCTGCGACCACTGGTCTTCACGAATGAGCGTACTGAGAAGGGCACGCTTGCGACTCTTTTCCACCCGGTACACCGCCTGAGTGACACGCTCGGCCGCACGGTTGCTCGGAGACACTTCGACACGCTCGGGCGAGTCGAGCAGACGATCGGCCAGCGCACGAATCTCTTTCGAAAAGGTGGCCGAAAACAGAAGATTCTGACGATCGGCATTGTCGGGCAGTAGCTTCAGCACTCGCTTGATGTCGTGTATGAAACCCATGTCGAGCATGCGATCGGCCTCGTCGAACACCAGGTATTCGACGGTCGAGAGGTCGAGATTGCCCTGAGAGGCATGATCGAGGAGCCGGCCCGGCGTGGCCACGAGAATATCGACACCGCGTTTCAGTTCCTGGATCTGCGGATTGATGTTGACGCCACCGAAAACGATGGTGCTCCGGAGTTGCAGATAACGACCATAGGCCGCGACGTTCTCGCCGACCTGAGCGGCAAGCTCGCGCGTGGGCGTGAGCACGAGGGCACGGATGGGCCGACGCCCCTTGTGGCGTTGCGCAGTGTGCCGGCCTTGCCCGCCTTCCTGGTCACGACCGGCCGACTCAGGAGTTTCTCCCTGGCTCAGTCGATGTAGCATCGGCAAGGTGAAGGCCGCCGTCTTGCCAGTGCCGGTCTGGGCACTGGCCATGAGATCGGAGCCGCCGAGAATGAGCGGGATGGCCTTCAGCTGTATGGGGGTTGGTGTGTCGTAACCTTCGTCGGTGATGGCGGCGAGAATCTCGGGGCGCAGCCCGAGTGAATCGAATGACATGTTGAGTCCGTATGATTGGCGCATCGCGGAATGGCCGCGCTGCCGGAGCAGGGCCATGGCGTTGATCGCAGGAAATCCGGGGTCGCGCCTGCCGCGAATGACTGTAGCCCTGTCGGGCTCATGATCGACCGGCGTCGGTTCGGGCGCAATGGAAAGAAACTACCGGGAACGCAGAAAACCACTCAGGCACTGCGGCGCCAGGCGGTGTTGCTGCACGACTATCAATGCGAAGTATACGCCGTAACCGCCCCGATCATACGCCGCAATCGAACCATGAACCGCAACCGACGGCTGTTTTCAACCGGAATCACCAGCGAAGCCGCCATGCGGATACCACCCGGATCCGGTTCTGCTCGGTTGGCCACCATGCGGACACTGCCTGGCTCCGGTTCTGCTCAGTTGAGCTCGGGATGATCACTGCACTTCACGAATTCGAGCCATTCCGTACGGTTCGCCGGCGCGTCGCTGCCCGCACCGATCGCCGAACCCGCCACACGCTGCAACGCGTTGAGGTCCTTCAGGATCACCTCGCGCTTGTCGATGCTGATGAGTCCCTGCTGATCGAAGGCGGAAAGGTGGCGCGAGACGGTTTCCAGCTTGAGTCCGAGATAGCTGCCGATTTCCTCTCGCGTCATGCGCAGAATGAAACTGGTGCCCGAATAGCCGAGACGACGATAGCGCTCGGCGACGCCGAGCAGAAACACTGCCACCTTCTGATCCGCCTGCATGCTGCCAAGGAGCAGCATCACGCTTCGCTCACGCACGATTTCGCGGCTCATGAGGCGGTGCAACTGGCGCTGCAGTGGTGGAAACCGGATGGCAAGATCGCTGAGACCGTCATAGGGAATCACGCAGACCTCACTGTCCTCCATGGCGCGCACTTCGCTCTCGTAGCGGCCTTCCGCCATGCCGTCGAAACCGAGAATGTCACCGGAAAGATGAAAGCCGCCGATCTGTGACTGCTCATCGCCGCCGACGACAATGCTCTTGAAGAAGCCGGTGCGCACCGCGTACAGCGATCTGAATTCGTCACCGAGGTGAAACAGGACATCGCCCCGAGCGACCCGTCGGCGCTTGTCGACCAGGGTGGCCAGCACCTCCTGTTCATCCGGCATCAGACCCGATGGCAGACAGATTTCCCGAAGGCCGCAGCTCGCACAGTGCTGCGCCGCATGGGACAGGAACTCGGGCACGATACCCTTGTTCGGGTCGCGTTTGTTGTTGTCCGGGTCGCGTTTGTTGACGGGCACGTTCACAAGCTGTCGACGATGTTCTTGATACAAATCAAGGCAAAGTGCTCAGAATAGCCGATAGTGGGGAGTCAGGTATGGAAATCTGTCGTGTTTTCGCCCACGGGATCGACGATATCGGACCCAGACACTGAAAACCCGCCAGAGAATAGAAAAAACTCAAGGTAAATCAATTGATTGAAACCACCCTGCTGGGCGTGTTCCTGGTCGGTCTGTTCGGTGGCGTACACTGCGTGGGCATGTGTGGCGGCATCGTGGCCGCGCTCGGCCTGATGAATCGCCGCCCTGCCACGGAACAACAGGTGGCACTTGGCGACCTGCGTACTGCGGCAGCAACGTCTCGCATCACGGGCAAACCACATGGCAACGCCCTCGTCAGCCACGCTAGCGCAACACCAGTCAGTACAGCAACAACCGGACCCACCGGCAACGTTGCCCTGTCATTGCCGCAACAGGCACTCCCGGCGCTCGCCTGGCGGCAGGTGGGTACGGCGCTCGGCTACAACCTCGGTCGCCTGTCCACCTATACCGCACTCGGCGCAGCCGTCGGCTCGGTGGGCAGCCTGCCCTTCCTGATCGATTCCACGCTGCCCGTGCAACAGGCAGCCTTCACCTTCACCAATCTCCTGCTGGTTCTGATGGGGCTCTACCTCGCCGGCTGGCGACGACTCGGCCTCTGGATCGAGCGCCTCGGGCAGGCATTCTGGCAACCCATCGCACCTGCGGCTACCCGCTGGCTGCAGCGCCCCGGCCTGCTGGCCAGCGTGGCCACCGGCGCGCTCTGGGGTCTCGTGCCCTGTGGTCTCGTCTACGGTGTACTGGTTGCCGCCCTTGGCAGTGGCAGTGCCGGCAACGGCGCACTGCTGATGCTGACCTTCGGACTCGGCACCCTGCCGAATCTCCTCGCCATGAGTCTCGCCGCCAGCTCGCTCGCAAGCTGGCTCAGGCGCCCGGGCGTGCGTCTTGCGGCCGGCTTCGTGGTCGCCGCCTTCGGTATCCTCGGTTTCCTGCGCAGCGAAACGGCGCTGTCGATTCCGATACTCGGCGAACTCTGTTCCCACCTGCCTTGATCACCGCTCACCAGGGCCTGCCGACATGCTGACCCCCGCAACAGGCCGGTGTTTCCACTGCGGCGAGCCGCTGGTGCCCGGTACCCGTTTCGACATCCTGTTCGAAGGCGAGTCGCGCGAGCTCTGCTGCATCGGTTGCCAGGCGGTCATGGCGGCGATCATCGACGCGGGTCTCGACGACTACTACCGTTTTCGCACCGATTTCGCCGTGCTCGGCACGCCGCCCGAGGAACTCGCGTCGGCGCTGGATGCCCTGTCGGTATACGACGACCCCTTGGTGGCCGAACGCTACCTCAAGCCCGCCGACGAACTCGTCGACATCGACCTCGGCATTCAGGGCATGCGCTGCGGCGCCTGTGTGTGGCTGCTCGAACGCTCGATCGACAAGCTCGACGGGGTACAGGCAGTCAACATCAACTACGCCACCTCGCGTGGACGGGTGCGCTTCGACCCCGAACGCCTTGCCGTATCCGACCTCATCCGCCGCATCGCCACCATCGGCTATTCGGCCCTGCCCTTCGATGCAGCGGCGCGCGAACTTCAGTTACAGGCCGAATCGCGTCAGTTCCTGCGCCGCTTGTTCGTGGCGGGCATCGGCATGATGCAGGTGATGATGTACGCACTGCCCGGCTACATTGCCGGCGATGGCGACATCGGCGAGGGCTTCCTCCGGCTGCTCCGCTGGGCGAGTCTGGTGCTGACCACACCGGTCGTCCTGTATGCCGCTCAACCCTTCCTTGCCGGCGCCTGGCGTGACCTGCGTCGTGGTCACGCAGGCATGGACGTACCCGTCTCGATTGCGCTGCTGGTTGCCTTCACGGCCAGCGTCGTCGCCACGGTGACGGGCCAGGGTGAAACCTGGTTCGATTCGGTCACCATGTTCGTGTTTCTGCTGCTCGGCGCACGGTACATCGAGTGGCGCATACGCCGGCGTGCCATGCGCAGCATCGACGACATTGCCACCGCCGTGCCCGAGAGCGCAACGCGCATCCATGATGACGGCGAACGTGAACAGGTACCCGCCATACGCCTCGTGAAAGGCGAGTGCATCGCCGTGGAAGCAGGTGCACGCGTACCGGTGGATGCGCGTGTCGTGCGTGGCGAGGGCGCGGTGGATCTTTCCCTGCTCAGCGGCGAAAGCCGACTGCTGCCAGTGGCTCCCGGCGACGACATTCCGGGTGGCGCGCTGTTGGCCGAATCGGCGCTCGAGCTGTCCGTATTGCGTTCGCAGAGCGACAGCACCGCCTCGGTCATCGACCGCCTGATCGCACGCGGAGCCGAAGCGAAACCCGCACTCGCGCGCCTCGCCGATCGGGTGGCATCCGTATTCGTGGCGACGGTACTGCTGATCTCGATCGGCGTTGCCATCTACTGGTGGCCGGAAGGCCCCGCACGCGCGCTCGAAATCGCCATCACGGTCATGGTGGTTTCCTGCCCCTGTGCACTGTCGCTGGCAACACCCGCCGCGATTGCCGCGGCCAGCGGATCCTTGCTGCGACGGCGCATCCTCGTCACCCGCGGGCACGTGCTGGAAACACTGGCCGCAGTCACCGATGTCGTCTTCGACAAGACCGGCACACTCACCGAAGGCAAACCACGTCTCGATGACGTCACGCTGTACGGCGCGCTCGATCGCACCGCGGCGCTGGCCATCGCCGCCGAACTCGATCGTGATGCGTCACATCCTCTGGCCACCGCGCTCTGCGAGGCCGCTGCCGACACCGGTTCGCTGCCCGGGGGGCTCGCATTCGACCACCCCCGGCAAACCCCCGGCAAAGGCGTGATGGCGGCGGATGAACGGGACGGCACCTGGCGGCTCGGCACCGCCCCGTTCACTGGCGCAGATACGAACCGCGCCAACGCCAACGCCAACGCCAACGCCAACGCCAACGCCAACGCCAACGCCAACGCCAACGCCAACGCCAACGCCAACGCCAACGCCAATACCGATACCGATACCGATACCGATACCGATACCGATATTCGGAATCGTGCGCATAACGACCGAATAACCGTCGATAACGCACGAATCGACACTGCCGGCAGCGAAGTCTGGCTGACACACGAGGATGCCGACGGAACCATCCGCACCGAGGCACGATTTCTCTTCTCCGACAGGATTCGCACCGATGCCGAGACGCTGGTGGCAACACTCCGGGAACGCGGGCTCCGGCTGCACCTGCTCTCGGGTGATCGCCGTGCGGAAGTCCAGCGCGTGGCCGCAGAACTCGGTATCGAGGAATCTACCGCGGAAGCGTTGCCCGATGACAAGCAGGCTTATGTCGAGCGCCTGCAGCAAGCGGACAGGAAAGTGCTCATGATCGGCGACGGACTCAACGACGCACCGGTACTGGCACTCGCCGATGTGTCGCTGGCTGTCGCCGACGCGAGCGATCTCTCGCGCAATGCCGCCGACGTGCTGTCGCTGCGCCGCAGCCTTGGCGCCATCGATGCACTGCTGACGACGGCAGGTCAGACGGTTTCCATCGTGCGCCAGAACCTTGCCTGGGCAGCGCTCTACAACGTCATTGCCATCCCGCTTGCAGCCAGCGGTCACGTGCCGCCCTGGGCCGCCGCCATCGGCATGGCCTCGAGTTCACTGCTCGTGGTGCTGAACGCCGCACGGCTGTGGCGCCGGAGTGACGCTCCGGAACTACCTCTGGCTTCCGGGTCCGGCGGCCCGGATGACACTGCCACCACCCTCGATGACACCGTTTCACCCGATGCGGCGCGCCTGTCCGCAGGCGAACGCCCGGGAGCGAATTCCTGATGGAAGCACTGTATCTGCTCGTTCCGCTTTCGCTCATCGCCGTACTCGTGGCCATCGTGCTGTTCTTCCGCATGAGCGCCACGGGCCAGTTCGATGACGATCAGGGACCGGCCTTCAGCGTATTGCTGGACGATGATCGGCCACCGTTGCCGCCCGATGAGACCGACGTCACACCCGAACAATCACCCGCGCCGTCGTCCGACAAGTCCGCAAGGTGACCTTGCTCGGACAATGACCAGGCAGAGCAGCCGGATGACGCCGCCAGTGGAGCCGGTGAGACGAATCGGCATCGCCGAATCGACAGTTGCAACACGCTGATCGCAGCGCCCTTGACCTGGATCAAGAGCCTTCCGACACCACTCATTGATACTTGCTCGATTGAGTCAACAGATGCGCAAGACGCTCGTCGGAGGTCATTGAATGAACGAAGCCACAGCAGTCGCGGCTGACGAGTCCGTCAGCGGCGACACCTACAACTACAAGGTCGTGCGGCAGTTTGCCGTCATGACCGTGGTCTGGGGTGTGGTAGGGATGGGAGTGGGCCTGACCGTCGCCGCCCAGCTTGCCTGGCCCGATCTCTTTCATGGCATTCCCTGGCTCAGCTACGGGCGGCTCAGACCCCTGCATACCAATGCAGTCATCTTCGCCTTCGGCGGCAGCGCACTCTTCGCCACATCCTATTATGTGGTGCAGCGCACCTGCCAGGCCAGGCTATGGGGCGGACCGCTGGTGGCCTTCACCTTCTGGGGCTGGATGGCAGTCATCGTGCTGGCAGCCATCACCCTGCCACTGGGCATCACCCAGTCGAAGGAATACGCCGAACTCGAGTGGCCCATCGACATCCTCATCGGGCTTGTCTGGGTCTCCTACGCGATCGTCTTCTTCGGCACCATCCTGAAGCGCAAGACGCCACACATCTACGTGGCCAACTGGTTCTACGGCGCCTTCATCCTGACGGTTGCCATCCTGCACATCGTCAACAGCGCCGCACTGCCGGTCACCATGACCAAATCCTATTCGGCCTACGCGGGCGTGCAGGATGCCATGGTGCAGTGGTGGTACGGCCACAACGCCGTGGGCTTCTTCCTGACTGCAGGCTTCCTCGGCATGATGTACTACTTCATTCCGAAGCAGGCCGAGCGTCCGATCTACTCCTACCGGCTCTCGATCGTGCACTTCTGGGCGCTGATCTTCACCTACATGTGGGCCGGCCCTCACCACCTGCACTACACCGCCCTGCCCGACTGGACACAGTCGCTCGGCATGGTGTTCTCGCTGATTCTCCTCGCGCCTTCCTGGGGCGGCATGATCAACGGCATCATGACGCTGTCGGGCGCCTGGCACAAACTCCGTACCGACCCGATCCTGAAGTTCCTGATCGTGTCGCTCTCCTTCTACGGCATGTCGACATTCGAAGGCCCGATGATGGCCATCAAGACGGTGAACGCGCTTTCGCACTACACCGACTGGACCGTCGGCCACGTGCACTCCGGTGCCCTCGGCTGGGTGGGTCTCATCTCCATGGGTTCGATCTACTACCTGCTGCCGAGGCTCTTCGGCCAGCGCGAGATGTACAGCGTGCGCGCCATCGAACTGCACTTCTGGATCGCGACCCTCGGCATCGTTGCCTACATCGCCGCGATGTGGATTGCCGGCGTCATGCAGGGACTGATGTGGCGCGCCACCAACCCCGACGGCACGCTCACCTATGCCTTCGTCGAGAGCGTCAAGGCCACCTACCCCTACTACGTGGTGCGCTTCGGCGGCGGTCTGCTGTACCTGAGCGGCATGCTCATCATGACCTGGAACATGGTCATGACGATCAGACAGGGCCGGCAGTACGATGCCGTGATCGGTGCCCGGGAGCTGCCTGCCGCCATGCCGGCTGCCAGCGGCGCTGCCAACTGAGGAGACGCGAGACATGAAATTCTCACACGACCTCATCGAACGCAACACGTTCCTCATGGTGGTGCTGGTGGTTGCACTGGTATCGGTAGGCGGCCTCGTGGAAATCGTGCCGCTCTACTTCCAGAAGTCCACCACCGAACCCGTGGCCGGGCTCGAACCCTACAGTCCGCTCGAACTGGCGGGACGTGATGTCTACGTGCGTGAAGGCTGCTACAACTGTCACTCGCAGATGATCCGCCCCTTCCGCGCCGAAACCGAACGCTACGGCCCCTATTCGGTGGCCGGTGAATATGTCTACGACCGCCCCTTCCAGTGGGGCAGCAAACGCACCGGACCGGATCTCCACCGCGTGGGCGGTCGCTACAGCGACGAATGGCACCGCGTCCATCTCTACAACCCGCGTGACATCGTGCCCGAAAGCAACATGCCAGCCTATCCCTGGCTCGAGACGAACATGCTCGATCCCGAGCTCATCGTGACGAAACTCAGGGCGCTGCAGGTGCTCGGCCATCCCTATGACGAGGAAACCATCGCCAGCGCACCGGCCATGCTCGAAGGAAAAGCCGAAATCGATGCCGTGATTGCCTACCTCCAGGGTCTCGGCACCACCATCAAGCCAGGGGGTGAATGATGGATCTGTTGAACGATGCCCGTTCCCTGATCACCCTGCTGAGCTTCATCGCCTTCATCGGCATCGTGTTCTGGGCGTGGAGCAGCCGGCGCAAACAGGACTTCAACGAAGCGGCAAACCTCCCTTTCGCCGACGACGACATGCAGAATCGCACCATCGAACACGACGCTGCCGAGGAGCTGAAACACCATGGCTGATTTCTTTTCATCCGGCTGGAGCCTTTACATCATCCTGGTTTCGGGTGTCTCCATCTTCGGCTGCTACTGGCTTGCCTACTGGGTCGCCAATCAGCGTGCTCCGGAGAAGCCGGCCGACGGTGAAGTGGGCACCACCGGTCACGTCTGGGATGACGACCTCGAGGAATACAACAATCCACTGCCGCGCTGGTGGCTGTATCTCTTCTACTCCACCTGCGCCTTCGCGGTCTACTACCTGTTTCTCTACCCCGGACTCGGCAACATCAGAGGCATGCTTGGATGGACCTCGGCCAAACAGTACGAAAGCGAGATGGCCAGGGCAGCTGCGGCCTATGACCCACTGTTCGAGAAATACCTCGACATGGACATCGCCGATGTATCGAACAACCCCGAAGCGGTGGCCATGGGCGAGCGCCTCTACCTCACCTACTGCACCCAGTGTCACGGTTCGGATGCGCGCGGCTCGCGCTCCTTCCCGAACCTTGCCGACAACGACTGGCTCGGTGCCGGCGATCCGGAGTACATCAAGCACACGATCCAGAACGGGCGCACGGCCGTGATGCCGACGATGCTCGAGGCCATCGGCAACACCGAGGAAGATCTCGACGCCATGGCCAACTACGTGCTCTCGCTCTCGGGCAGTGACCACGATGCCGCACTTGCCGCGAAGGGAGAAACCAAATGGGCAGTGTGCAGCGCCTGCCATGGCCCCGACGCCACGGGACTCCCCGCCATCGGTGCCCCGAATCTCACCGATGACACCTGGCTCTACGGCGGCTCGATCGATTCGATCAAGCACGCCATCAGGAACGGCTTCAACAATCAGATGCCGTCCTTCGGCGAGCGTGTCGGCGAAGGCAAGGCACATGTGCTGGCTGCCTACATCTGGAGCCTCTCGAACGAAGAGCGTGCGGCAAGTGGCGAAAGCGTCACGCAGTAAGCACTCCACCCACCCGACTTCCTGCCGACAACCTGACCAAGTAGACAGAGCCGCCTCCGATGAGCAGCAGCGATACCACCAGCACGGCCGCCTCGGGGCCTGACAGGCCCGAGGCTCGTCCGCTGCATCGAGTCAAGAAGCCGAAGCCGGCAGAGGAAGAGCAACAACACCTGCTTCTGGAAACTGGCAAGAAGGTGTATCCGCGCGCGGTTACCGGGCTGTTTGCACGCTGGCGCTGGGCCATGGTGTTCCTGACCCAGATCGTCTTCTACGGTCTGCCATGGCTGAACTGGAACGACCGCCAGGCCGTGCTCTTCGACCTCGGCACGCGGAAGTTCCACATCTTCGGTCTTGTGCTCTACCCGCAGGATTTCATCTACCTGACGGCATTGCTCGTGATTTCCGCGATGTCGCTTTTCCTGTTCACCACCGTGGCCGGGCGTCTCTGGTGCGGCTACACCTGCCCGCAGACGGTCTACACCGAGATCTTCCTCTGGATCGAAAGAAAGATCGAGGGCGATCGCAACAAGCGCATGAAGTTCGACAAGAGCCCGGCTTCGTTCAGGAAGTACCGCATCAAGGCCACCAAGCATGCCGTCTGGATTGCCTTCTCCCTGTTCACGGGCTTCACCTTCGTCGGCTATTTCACGCCCATCCGTGAACTCGCGGTGCAGATGGCTGCCTTCTCGCTCGGCCCCTGGCAGGCCTTCTGGGTGTTCTTCTACGGCTTCGCCACCTACGGCAACGCTGGCTTTCTGCGCGAACAGGTGTGCAAGTACATGTGCCCCTATGCGCGCTTTCAGGGTGTCATGGTCGACCGGGACACGCTTGTCATCACCTACGACGAGAAGCGCGGTGAGCCGCGCGGTGCACGCTCGAAGAAGGCCGACCCGGCCACCCTCAATCTCGGCGACTGCGTCAACTGCAATCTCTGCGTCCAGGTCTGCCCCACCGGCATCGATATCCGTGACGGACAGCAGTACGAGTGCATCGGCTGCGCCGCCTGCATCGACGTCTGCAATCAGGTCATGGAGAAGGTCGGGTATCCGAAAGGCCTCGTGCGTTACGACACCCTCAACAACATGGAGAGCGGTGGCAACCCGAACGAGGCGTTCCGTCATCTTCTGCGTCCGCGTGTGTTCCTCTACTCGGGCATCATTCTCACCGTGGTAACGGCCCTCCTCTTCAGCCTCGGCAATCGCATTCCATTGAAGGTCGACATCATGCGCGATCGCGGCACCTTGTCACGTGAAGTGAAGAACGGCATGATCGAGAACGTTTTCCGCATCAACCTCATCAACAGCGCCGAAGTCGACCGAGTCTTCACGCTCGAAGTACAGGGCATGAACGACATCACCATCGATACCGAAACGGAAATCGCGGTGGAAAGCGCCTCCCATCGCCTGATCCCGGTGCGCGTACGCGCCAACCCCGAAGGGGGCAAGCCGGGCAGCAACAGCATCGATTTCATCATCACGGCCAAGGATGACCCCTCGGTTCAACGGGTCGAGGAAGCACCCTTCTTCCTGCCGAGGCGTTGATGGACAGGCCCTCCACCCGCTCATCCGACAACCGCGCATCCAGCACCGAGGCATCATCGCAGGATCACGCAGACAGCACAGCTCCCTGGTATCGCCATCGCTGGCCCTGGATACTGATCAGCATCCCGGCCGTATCGGTGCTGCTCGGCATCCTCATGATCACGCTGTCGCTCAGTACCAACAATTCGCTGGTGGTGGACGACTACTACAAGGAAGGCAAGGCCATCAACCAGCGCCTTGAACGAGATCGACTGGCCGCGAGCCTCGGCGTCACGGCCAGTATCGAAACCTCGGGAACCGACGGCATCATCCAACTCGAATTCGATGACACAGCGGCGGCGGACGCCCTGCCGCCCAGTTTGCAACTGCAATGGATCCACGTCGCCTTCGCCGAGGAAGACAGAACCATCGTCTTCGAGCACGTCGGCGCCGGACGCTATGTCGCCGTCGGTGGCGCAGCCGGGTTCCCAGACGACGGCCACTGGAATCTGCAACTCGAACCCGTGAATGCCGACGGCCAGCAGCAGAATTGGCGCCTGACCTCCGCAACAAGCATCAGCGGTGGCAGTGACGCATTCGTGCTTCAGCCCAGATGAGAAAGGGAACGGACAAAACCTTACATCCCCTGTTTTTCATCCACACCCTATACCCACGCAAACCCCAACCCACTCACCCGTGGCACGGCAACTCGTGCACTGCTGGCGACGGAAACGCGGCCGTTCCTGCCCGCGTCGCCCCCCGGCGGGGGGCCGGCACGGCAAGCTTCAGAACAACTGCTCGACGTCCCTGACCCTCTGCTCGCGCGTCCTGGGAACGGTTGTCCCCCTGCCATTCTTGCTGCCCGAGGAAGTGGCATCATCGGCGCCATCGACCGAGTCGGCATCCGCGCCGTTACCGGCGTCACCTGTGCCATCCGCTTTGCCACTGCCGTCGGTACCTCCGTTCGCGAGTTCGGCAGTTTCATCGGCCTCGGGTGGATTCTCTTCATAGAACCATTCGAGCACCGTGCCTTCACCACTGCGTGCTTCTCCGGTCCTGCGGTCGACACGCTGCCTCAGCATTCCGGGCGGCTCGACCAGTTCCTGTTCGGGCACACCATCAAGCATCGTCGCCATGTAGCGTGTCCAGATCGGCAGCGCGGCAGTGCCGCCTGATTCCGCACGGCCGAGTGGTTCGAGCCCATCGGAGCCGATCCAGGCGGCAGCGACGGTGTCGGGCCCGAAGCCCACGAACCAGGCGTCGAGGTAGTTGTTGGTGGTCCCGGTCTTGCCGGCGAGATCCGTCCTGCCAAGGGCTTTACCGGCTTTCCTGGCGGTACCGCGCAGTATCACATCGCGCATGAAGCTGCTCATGAGAAAGGCGTTTCTCGCATCGATGACGCGGGGTGCGTCAACGGTATCGAGGGTCACACGTTCCAACTCCCTGGCGGCAGCAAGATTGACGCTGCTGTCGGCATCTTCGCCTTCGGAATAATCGGCGCCAGCCGCTGCGTCGGCAGGTAGCGCTCCGGCAACATCCGGCTCGGCGTTCTCAGCCCCAGTCATGTTGTCTTCTTCACTGACCTCGTCGACCAGCGGACTTTCCATGGCGGGGTCGCAGTCATCGCAAAGCACCACTTCGGGCGCCTGGTAGAGCACCTTGCCGTTCGGTGCCATGACCCGATCAATGTAGATGGGCTCGACCCGATAACCACCGTTGGCAAACACCGCAAAGCCGCGTGCCATCTCCAGCGGCGTGACGTTGGCGCTGCCGAGTGCCAGTGAGAGATCTTCCTGCATGTTCTTGCGCTCGAAACCGAACCGTGTGGCGTATTCGACCGTGTAGCGTATGCCGATCTCCCGCAGCACGCGCACCGAGACGAGGTTCAGGCTGCGTACCAGCGCTTCACGGAGGCGCGTCGGCCCGTAGAAACGGCCGCTGTAGTTCTGCGGCCGCCATTCATCCTCGAGCGCATTGTCGTGAAAGACCACCGGTGCGTCGTTGTAGATCGAAGCTGCGGTTTCCCCGGCATCCAGTGCCGCGGAATAGACGAAAGGCTTGAAACTCGACCCGGGCTGACGCCTGGCCTGAACCACACGATTGAACTTGCTGCGGTAGTAGTCGTAGCCACCGACAAGCGCCAGAATGCCGCCCGTTTTCGGATCGAGTGCGACGAAGGCTGCCTCGACGCCGGGTTCCTGCACGATACGCAGTTCACCTTCATCGTTCTCGCTGACGTACACCACGTGACCGGGTGCGAACACGCTGGTGAGATCGGTGATTTCCTCGCCGAGTTGATCGACCGAGATACGCTCACGCGCCCAGGCGAGCTGTTCGAGCGTGAAATCCGTCCTGGCACCGGAAGCGCTCACGAGAGACAGTGACTCGGGCTCGACCGACACCACGGCCGCCGGCATGAGATCGGCGGGGGTCGGCAACTCGTCGAGAGCTTCCAGCAGCGTTTCCGGGTTCTCGAGCAGTTCGGCCTCGATAACCGTCACCGGTCCCGTGTAGCCGTGACGACGCTCGTAGTCGTAGAGACCACGCCTGAGCGCCTTGTTGGCTGTCTCCTGCGCCGCGGACTCGATGGTGGTGTAGACGCTGTAACCCGCGGTTGCCCACTTGTCGCCGAAGAGCTCCTGAATGCGTGCACGCACCATCTCGCCCACATAGTGCGCCTCGGTTTCGGGGCGTGCGTAGTGAAGCCTGGCGGTAACCGGTTGCGCCTGCGCCGATTTCATCGCCGCTGCATCGATGAAGCCGATGTCCTTCAGACGCCGCAGGACATAGTTGCGTCGCAGCAACGCGCGTTCGGGATTGACGATGGGGTTGTAGCGCGATGGCGCCTTCGGCAGTCCGGCCAGCATCGCCGATTCGGCAAGATCGAGATCACTGATCCTCTTGCCATAGTAGACCCTGGAGGCGGCCGCAAAGCCGTAGGAGCGATTGCCGAGATAGATCTTGTTGATGTAGAGCTCGAGGATCTGATCCTTGTCGAGTTCCTGCTCGATCTTCAGGGCCAGAAAGATCTCGTTGATCTTGCGCGAGTAGGTGACTTCGTTCGTGAGAAAGAAGTTTCTTGCCACCTGCATGGTGATGGTGCTGCCACCGGGGCCCTTTCTGCCGGTGCGGAGAAGATGCAGTCCGGCACGCGCCAGACCCTGCCAGTCGACCCCGGGATGCTTGTAGAAACGCGCGTCTTCGGCGCCGATGATGGCGTATTTCAGGGAATCCGGCACCTCGGAGATCATCACGGGTTCGCGCCGCTTTTCACCGTATTCGGCAATCAGATCGCCCTCGGCAGTGTAGATGCGAAGCGGCACCTGCAACTGCACTTCACGGAGCTGCTGCACGTCCGGAAGTGTGGGCCAGATCTTGAAATAGAGATATCCGACACCGATCGCGACCAGCAGCGCGCCGGCAACACCAGCGATGGCAAGCCATTTGAATAGAAACATCAGCCAGCCGGTTCTTCGCTGCCCCGAACGGGAGCGCCGGGAACCGGCACGGCTCCGTTGACGGGTAGTTGATTCTGGCATGGATTGGCCGTGAGCCTTTCTGGATCAAGGAATTATAGCAATTGCCCGCTGGTGGCTGTCGCACGCGAACGCCGTCCGAACTGACTCCCCGGTCGTCATGCTGACCGGCCATTCGTCAATGTTCCGACATGCCGCGGCATCGTCATCAGTCGTCGGTTGGACGCGCCATGACCGAAAAGGTGCGATCGGGCTGCCGGTCAGAAGCAATGTCGATGTACCACTCGAATGGAGGATTGCGAACCAGTTCGAATTTCCGGGGGATTGCAATGAACGCTCCCCCTAAGGAATTGCACGTTTCTGGCGCTAAACCTGACATGGCACTCAAATTCTCAGCACGAAGCGCCGGCATGCTCGGCCTGGACATCACCGCGACCTCGGTCAAGCTGCTCGAACTCAAGAGCACCAAGAAGGGGTACAAGGTGGTCAGTTACACCGTCGAGCCCCTGCCGGCAAACGCGGTCAACGAAAAGAACCTGCAGGACGTCGAGGCGGTGGGCGACGCTATCGCGCGCGCCGTCAAGCGTTCGGGTACTCGCACTAGGGCCTGCGCCGTGGCGGTACCGAGCGCGATGGTCATTACCAAGGTCATCCAGATGCCCGAAGGGCTCAAGGATCATGAGCTCGACGCCCAGATCCAGCTCGAGGCCGACCAGTACATTCCCTACTCGCTCGAGGAAGTGAATCTCGACTTCTTCGTGAAAGGCCCTTCCGAACATGCCGCCGACATGATCGACGTGCTGCTGGCAGCCTCGCGAAGCGAGAACGTCGAGGATCGCACCGCGGCAGCCGAGATCGGTGGCCTCGACGTGAAGATCGTCGATGTCGAACCTTACACGATGGAAAACGCCTTCCAGCTGATCGAGCACCAGATTCCCGACGGTGGTGCCGGTCAGACGGTGGCGATTCTCGACATCGGTGCGAGCATGACGAGCCTCTGCGTGCTTCGCGATCGCGAACTCATCTATACGCGTGAACAGCCCTTCGGCGGCAAGCAGCTGACCGAGGAAATCATGCGCCGCTACGGCCTCTCCTTCGAGGATGCCGGCCGCGTCAAGCGCACCGGCGGTCTTCCCGACACCTACGAAGAGGACGTGCTGAATCCCTTCCGCGATCTTCTCGTGCAGCAGGCCAATCGCTTCCTGCAATTCTTCTTCTCTGCCGACAAGAACGACTACGTCGATCACATCGTCATGGCAGGTGGCTGCACCGGCATCCCGGACATCCGCGAACTCATCGAACAACGCATCGGCACACCGACCGTGATCGCCGAGCCCTTCGCCCACATGCCGATCGGTTCCGACATTCCCGCCCAGCGTCTGCATGACGATGGCCCGGCGATGATGATCGCCTGCGGTCTCGCACTCAGAGGAGTACAGAAATGACCCGCATCAACCTTCTTCCCTGGCGCGAGACCTACCGCCGGGAGAAGAACATCGAATTCGGCATCCTCATGGCCTTGTGCATGGCCCTTGCCGGAGGCGCCGGCTTCGGTGGCTACAAGTTCTTCGACGACAAGGTGGCCTTCCAGGAGAAGCGCAACCAGCGTCTCGATTCCGAGATCGCTCTCCTTCAGGAAGAACTCAAGGAGATCAAGGAACTCGAGGAAACCAAGAACAACCTCCTTGCACGCATGGAAATCATCCAGCAGTTGCAGGGCCAGCGTCCGCAGATCGTGCACACCTTCCAGGAAGTGGCGACACGTCTCCCCGACGGCATCTTCCTCACCAACATGCGTCAGGAAGGCGAAGACCGGCTGATTCTCGAAGGGCGCGCCGAATCCAACGCCCGCGTCTCGGCCCTGATGCGTCGCATGGACCGGAGCGACTACTTCGCCGATCCGCGCCTGGACGTGATCAAGGCCGACGACAACGACGTCATTTCGAACTTCACGCTGAGCGTGAAACAGGTGCGACCGGAAGCCGAAACGGAGGAAGACGAGAATGACATCTGACATCAACATCGATGTTGAGGATCTCAAGCGCATCGGCACGGCCCCCCTGCCGCTTCGCATCATCACCATCATGATCGGCTGCGCCGTGGTGCTGGGTCTGATCTTCCACTTCCTGATCCAGCCTCAGCGCGACAAGCTCAGGACCGTTCAGGCGAAAGAGCAGGAACTCCGCATCAAGTTCGACACCGAGCAATCGAAGGCGGCCAACCGTTCAGCCTACGTCGAGCAGCTCGAAGAAATGAAGAAGACCTTCAACGTCATGCTTCGCCAGCTGCCGAACAAGACCGACATCGAGAGTCTGCTCGTCGACCTGTCGCAAACCAGTGTGGCCAGTGGTCTCGAGGTCAAGTACTTCAAACCGCAGAGCGAAGTGCCACGGGAGTTCTATGCCGAGTACCCGATAGAAATACAGGTAAGCGGCCAATACCACCAGTTCGGCCAGTTCATCAGTGGCCTTGCCGCTCTGCCTCGCATCGTGACGCTCAACGGCATCAACATCGAGGATCTTAAACAGCGCAGCACCAGTGCACGGCCGTCGAACATGACGGGCGAGCTGAAGATGGAGCTGGTGGCCACCACCTACCGCTATCTCGAGGAGGACGAATAAGCCATGCGCCGCCTGACTCCAATACCGCTGCTGCTCGGCCTGGCTGCCCTGCTCGGTGCCTGTAGCAACGACCAGTCGGATCTCGAACGCTTCATCGAAGAGACGAAGCACAAGCATCATGGCCAGGTTGAACCCTTGCCCGAGTTTCCGCCGTACCAGACCTTTGCCTACGACGCCTTCGATGTACGCGATCCCTTCCGCGCCCAGACCGAACTCGTCGGCACCGTGTCCACCAGGGTCGACGACACCGAGTACACCGGGCCCCGTCCCCAGACCACGCGTCGACGCGAACCACTCGAAAGCTATCCGATCGACTCGCTGAAGATGGTCGGATTGTTGCAACAGAAAGCCCAGACCTGGGGGCTGGTCAAGGACCCCGACGGCACGATTCACCGTGTGCAGCCCGGCAACTATGCCGGACAGAACCACGGCCGGATCGTGTCGGTGTCGGAAAACCGCATCGACATTGTCGAGCTCGTGCCTGATGGCCTCAGTGGCTGGGTCAACCGCGACGCCCAGCTCGCCATGACTGAAGACTGATCATGAATACGGAGATGAAAATGCAAGCCCGTGTAAACCTGTATCGAAACGGCCGGGGCAACATGCGCTCTGTCATTCGTGCAACTTCCCTCGCCGTGCTCGCCGGCATCGCTCTGGCGAGCCAGCAGCTCCAGGCTGCCAGCAACCAGTTGCTGGACGTGAACCACGTGACCCTGCCGGGCAACAAGCAGCAGGTGGAGCTCACGCTCGCCGCACCCGCTGCCAACCCGCAGGCCTTCACCATCGACAATCCGGCGCGCATTGCACTGGATCTGAAGGACACGAGCAACGAACTCGACGAACGTCGCGTCGACATCAGCTCGGGGCTCCTGCAGCACGTCTCGACGGTCGAGGCCGGTGGCCGCACCCGTGTGGTCATCAATCTCGCATCGATGACGCCCTACTACACCTCGGTACAGGGCAACAAGCTGCTCGTCACGCTCGACGACAAGAGCAATGACTCGGCTCGGCTTGAATCCCGCGGCAAGGCTGCAGGCAGCGCCGCCGCGACGAAGAACTCGATCCTGCTGGATCAGAACACCGCGGCGACGGCCGCCGGCCCGGTGGTCGCCAGCCGCAACTCCATCGACGGCCTCGATTTCCGCCGCGGCCCGATGGGCGAAGGCCGCGTGATGTTCAACCTCTCTTCGGCCGGCGTCGTCAGTGACATGCGCGAGGAAGGTGGACGCATCATCGTCGAATTCCCCGACACCGACCTCGCCGCGAAACTCCAGCGTCGACTCGACGTCATGGACTTCGGCACACCGGTTCAGTTCATCGACGCGATCTCGAACAAGCGCGGCACCAAGGTGATCATCCAGCCCGCCACGCAGGAGTTCGAACAACTCGCCTACCAGTCGGACGACATGTTCACCGTGGAACTGAAGCCGATGAGCAAGGAAGAAATCGAGGAAAACCGCAAGGCCAAATTCGGCTACGTCGGCGAAAAGCTCTCGCTGAACTTCCAGGACATCGAAGTGCGCTCGGTACTGCAGCTGCTCGCCGACTTCACCGACCTCAACATCGTCGTCAGTGACTCGGTCAAGGGCAAGCTGACGCTGCGGCTGAAGAACGTACCCTGGGATCAGGCCCTTGACATCATTCTGCAGACGAAAGCCCTCGGCAAGCGTCAGGCCGGCAGCGTCATCATGATCGCCCCGGCCGAAGAGATCGCCTCGCGCGAGCGTATCGAACTCGAAGGCATGCAGCAGAAGATCGAACTTGCACCGCTGCGCACCGAATATTTCCAGGCCAACTACGCCAAGGCAGCCGAGCTTGCCATGCTGCTGAAGTCCGAAGAAGGTGGTCTCCTGACCGAGCGCGGCAGCGTCTCCGTCGACAAGCGCACCAACACCATGCTGATCAACGACACAGTCGACCAGCTCGCGGAGATCCGTGCCGTGCTGCATCGACTCGACGTGCCGGTTCGTCAGGTACTGATCGAATCGCGCATCGTGGTCGCTTCCGATGACTTCAACCGCGAGCTCGGCATCCGCTGGGGTTACAACCGCAACACCGCCAATCCCGGTGGCGAACGCGGCGACGGCTTCCTGCTCTCGGGTAACGCCAACGGCGTTACCGACCTCGGCAACAATGACAGTCTCTCGACGTCCGACCGCTTCAACGTGAATCTGCCGGCCTCGAACCCGGCCGGATCGCTCGGCATCGCACTTGCCAAACTCCCCTTCGGCACGCTGCTCGAACTCGAACTCTCGGCCATGCAGGCAGAAGGCACCGGTGAAGTGATCTCGAGCCCGCGTGTGATCACGGCCAACCAGCACGAAGCCTACATCGAGCAGGGCGTGGAAATCCCCTACCTCGAAGCCTCTTCGAGCGGTGCTGCCTCGGTATCCTTCCGCAAGGCCGTACTGGGCCTGAAGGTCAAGCCGCAGATCACGCCCGACGATCGCATCGTGATGGATCTGCAGGTGAACAAGGACACCGTCGGTCAGATCTTCGGCGCAGGTCAGCTCAACGTGCCGAGTATCGACACCCGCGAACTCAGTACCCAGGTGCTGGTGGACAACGGCGAGACCGTGGTACTCGGCGGCGTCTACGAGCAGTCGATCATCGATGACCGCGACTTCGTGCCCTTCTTCGGCAAGCTGCCGCTGATCGGCAAACTCTTCCAGCGCTCCACCAAGCAGGACGAGAAATCCGAACTGCTGGTATTCGTGACGCCCAGGATCATCAAGGAAAACGTGTCGATCGACTACTGATCGATCGACGCGGCGGGAAGCGGTGCTTCCTGTCAGCAACAGCGAAAGGCCCGCCTCCCCCGGCGGGCCTTTTTCGTTGCGACGCGAGCCGCCCGACCAGACTGACCAGACTGACCAGACTGACCAGACCAACCAGACCAACCAGACCGACCAGACCGACCAGACCGACCGTCAAGGGATGCTGCTGCCCGCAATGGCGACGTGCTCGAGCAAGTGCATTAGAATCAGACGATCTTTCGCGCGTGATTCAAAGCCTCTCTTGAGCAGCATCTTTCTCGTGGGGCCGATGGGGGCCGGCAAGAGCAGCGTCGGGCGGGCGCTGGCGCGTCGGCTCGGCTACGGGTTCCACGACAGCGACCGCGAAATCGAAGAGCGCTGCGGTGTCGACATTCCCACCATCTTCGAATACGAGGGGGAAACCGGGTTTCGCGAACGCGAAGAGCGCATCATCGACGAACTCACGAACCTGCCCGACGTCGTGCTGGCAACAGGTGGAGGCGCGGTGCTCAGGGAGGCCAACCGCGAACGTCTGCGCCGCCGCGGTCATGTCATTCTGCTCAAGGTCGACCCCGACGAACAGTTCCGGCGTGTCTCGGGCGATACCTCGCGCCCGCTGCTGCAGACCGCGAACCCGAAACAACGCCTTGCCGAACTGATGCGCGAGCGCGAACCCATCTACCGGGCCGTGGCCGACGTCGAGATCGCCACCGATTCGCGCCGCATGCACCATGTCGTCACACGCATCCTCAACCATCTCAAGCGGCACGACCTCATTGCTTCCACCAACAAGAGCTGAAACTGCATGACCTCTTCTGCCATACAGCACGTCGCCATCGACCTCGGCGATCGCAGCTATCCGATCACCATCGGCGAGGGACTGCTCGCTCAGGCCGACACCTGGTCGGCGCTCTCGGGCAGACGGGTACTGGTCGTGACCAACACCACGGTCGCGCCGCTCTACCTCGACACCCTGCTCGACGCGCTCGGCAACACCCCGGCGGACAGCGTGATTCTGCCCGACGGTGAAGCCTTCAAGTCGATGGACACGCTCGACGCGGTGTTCACGGCCCTGCTCGAAGGCGGATTCGACCGCGGCGCCACGGTGATCGCACTTGGTGGCGGCGTCATCGGCGACATGGCGGGTTTCGCTGCCGCCTGCTACCAGCGTGGCGTCGATTACATCCAGGTCCCGACAACACTGCTCGCCCAGGTCGACTCCTCGGTCGGGGGCAAGACCGCCGTCAACCACACACTCGGCAAGAACATGATCGGCGCCTTCCATCAGCCGGTGGCCGTGGTGGCCGACACCCGCACACTGCGCACCCTGCCCGAACGCGAACTGCACGCGGGCCTCGCCGAAGTCATCAAGTACGGGCTCATCATCGACGCCGACTTCTTCACCTGGCTCGAAACGAATCTCGACGCGGTGCTCGCGGGCGACAGTGACGCCACCGCCACCACCATCCGCCGCTGCTGCGAAATCAAGGCACGCGTGGTCGAGGCGGATGAAACCGAGCGCGGCCAGCGGGCGCTGCTGAACCTCGGACACACCTTCGGCCACGCCATCGAAGCGGCCATGGGTTACGGCGAATGGCTGCACGGCGAGGCCGTCGGCGCCGGCATGGTCATGGCCATGCACCTCTCGCAGTCGCTGGACCTTCTCGATGCCGTCTCGGCCGAGCGCGGCACGACGTTGATCAAACGCGCCGGCTTGCCGATTGCACCCCCCGCGGCAATGACGCCCGAGCGCTTCATGCAGTACATGGCACGCGACAAGAAGGTTGCCGACGGCGAAATCCGGCTCATTCTCCTGCAGGGGATCGGCGAAGCCTTCGTCAGCCGTGATCACGATCCGGCAGCACTCCAGCGCACCCTCGAGCACTTCACGGCCTGAGATTCAAGGCCACGCGGGGCGTCTTGTACTATGCTCGACAGATATTCCCGACACCGTTTCATTGCCAGGTCATAGTTTGATGTCGTCACCGGAATCGCCCGAATCTGCTGAAGCGCCGCTGCTGTCCGATGCCGCAGTCACGGCACTTGACCTGCTGCGCCAGCCGTTCGTGGACGAAGAAGACACAGCCAGCAGCGACACCGACGAGAACACCGCCGAACTCCTGACCGAAATCCGGCAGGCACTGATCACGGGAGATGATCTCCTGCTGATTCTCGGCGGACCGGGCGCGGGAAAATCCACGCTGTTGAGACTGCTCGCGAACCACGGCGGCAATCGTGTGCTGTGCTTTCCGGTCACGGGCGGACCGAAGTTCAGCACCCTGAATCTCTTTGCCGGCATGCTCGAAGCCTTCCAGACCGAACCGCCCGAGAGCCTGCCGGACATTCTCGATGCACTGGCACCGAAGCTGCAGTCACTGGTCGATCAGAACCGTATCAGCACCGTGCTCCTCGACGACGCGCACCTCACCGGAGATGCCGAACTGATCAAGCTGCTCTCCGGCATGCTGTACATGAACCGCCAGTTCGATTCGGTGCTGCGCGTAGCCCTCGCTGCACCCGAGGATTTCGAGAATCGCATCCCGGAACTCCTCCCCGGTGGCGCCGACCTGCCTTATTCGAGCCTGGCGATCGAACCGATGGACCGGACGCGAGCCGTCGCCTTCCTCGAGCAGCGCTTCGCCATGGCCGGCTACGATGGCGAACTGCCGTTCAGCGAAGAGGACATCGATCACCTGATGGCCGAATCCGGCGGCTACCCGGCGGCACTTCAGCAGGCAGCAGCACAACTCATCAACGAAGACGTCAGTGCCCTTCACGGTGACGAAACGTCAGTGCGCACAAACGGTGGTTTCGGCCACCTTCTGCGTGGCACGGTGGACAACGGCCGCGGACGCCTGTGGAAGTTCGGCCTCGGGGCACTGGCCGCAATCCTGATCGGTATCGGACTTCTGTGGCGTTCGCCGAGTCCGGTCGATCATGATGCCGCCGTCGACACGAACGGCACCGCACAGGATGCGCCAGCGACCGGCAACACCCTTGCCATGATCGGTGAAGAGAAAGACGCCGGCATCCAGGGTGACATGGGAAAAAACACCGCGACAGACAATGCCTCACCAACGGACCTCTCCAGCAGCGACACCTTGACCGGTGGCGCCCAGACCGATGACGCCCTGACGGAGAACACCCTGACCGGCAGCCGTCGTAACGTCAATGCTGAGCCCGGCGATGTTGAGTCCGGCGATGCCGCCAGCAGCAGGGCCAGTGGTGACACGATCGGTGACGCCGCCAGCAGCGGGGCCGATGAAAACACGGCCGGTGACGCAAGCAGCAGTGCAGCCGATGACGCACTCACCGGGACAGACTCGGCCGCAAACCGTGCGGAGGATTCCGGCAGTGACGCAACGGCCGCTCGAGCCGCTGACACCGAGAACGAAACCGACACCGACACCAGCACCCGCGTCGCCGCGACCAGCGACACAGACACAGACACAGACACAGACACAGACACAGACACAGACACAGACACAGACACAGACACAGACACAGACAATACGACCGATACGGCAAGCGACACAGCGAATGCAACCGCGCGTGCTGCCGCCAACGACGACGCGACACCTGCAGACGACACAGCCGATGCCACCGCAACCTCAGCGACAGGCGAGGCCAGCGGCGAGGCCAGCCGCGACTCACAGACGGCAGAAGCCGCCACTGCCGCTCCCGTCGACATGACCGGCGACGCTGACACGGCCCAGGAAACCGGCGGCCTGGGTGATGCGGCGCTGCAGCGTGAAAACCTCGAATCACCGAACTGGGTACTGTTGCAGCCTTCGAATCAGTACAGCGTGCAGATGATCGCCTCGACCGATCTGCTCACGGTGGTGCGCTTTCTCGATACCCACGAATTCACACCGCCGAATTCGATCTATTCCTTCGAACGTGACGGCAGAACATGGTACGCGCTGTTGCACGGGCTCTATCCGTCGCTGTCCGCGGCACAGACCGTGATCGAAAAGATGCCGGCCGCAGCCCAGCGAAATCAGCCGTGGATTCGCAACATCGGGTTGCTGCAGCGAACTCTGAGCAAACAATAGCTTTCGCCCCCTTCGGAGCGCGGCCGGCAGGCGCGTCGTGGTTGGGCAATGCCATGCACAACTGCAGCGCGTGCGAAAAGCTGACCGAGTGAGGATCGCGCCCGGCCATCGCCGCAGCCTCGCCCATCACCAGACGCAACAGATTGTACCGAGGCAGGTGTGCACCAGGCTCCTTCATGATCATCGCCGGTGTCTGGCAGCTCAGGATTCCCGCTTGCAGACTGTCCTTGAGTGATCGCAGATCGGTCTCGACATTCCAGCGCCGCTTGCAAAGCGCCTTGAGCGCCTCGTCGCAATGGTCACCGGCGTCGAGAATCGAGTTGAGCAGTATTCGATCACGGCAGCCCTTGCGACATGAGCGAACTCGGACATGGCTGGTTCCGGTTGCGTTTGACAGACTGCAACCCGGAAAACAGGCGATAGGGCAATCGGAGCGGGTGTGCATTCTGTTTCCTGCTTGCTTTTGGATTGCAGGTCACTGATTGCATGTGTTACTTCTATTCTGCAAGTGGCGCGCGTGATGGCCGCAAATGATGAAAGGTGTTCCCCATGATTCTGTCTATATCTCTGGCGGCTACCGGGCTGGCGGGATTGGTGAATTTCTGGCTGGCAATCCGCATCGCACGGCTTCGCGGCAAGCATGATGTATTGATCGGTGACGCAGGCAATCCGCAGATCATTGCGGCCATGCGGGCGCAGGCCAATTTCGTCGAATACACCCCCTTCGTGCTTTTGCTGACGGCGTTTGTGGAACTGGCAAAAGGCAGTTCAGTGCTGCTGGCGACTATCGCGGGAGTTTACCTCCTCGGTCGGGTCGCGCATGGGGTTGGCATGACCGGCGATGTCCGCTGGCGCATGGTCGGCATGGCGACAACGATGTTCACGCTGCTTGTGCTTTCGATATACGCGGTTGTTCTGGCGTACTTGTCCCTGAATTGAGGACCGCCGTGCCTGCTCCCGAACAATCCCTGCTATGCGACCGCATCCGCAAGGCCCTTACCGCTCGGCATCCGGTACGCGAAGTGTCCATGTTTGGCGGTATCTCCTTCATGATCGACGAAAGAATGATCGTTGCAGCACAAAAGAACGGCGATTTGCTTGTGCGCGTCGATCCCGCACAGAGCGCCAGCTTGCTCAGCCGCGACGACACACGGCAAGCTGAAATGGGCACAGGGCGCCCGATGGGACCGGGTTGGCTGGTGGCCAAAGGACCGCTTTCACAGGCGCAAGCCGCTTTCTGGGTGGGCGTTGCGATGGAATACCACGCAGATTCCGGCTAGCGACAGACACGACCAGCAACGGGCAATGCCGCCTTGATCGCGCCCGTGTGACGGCAGGAACAAGCTGCATTCACAACACCTGTGCGCAGAAAACCGCCCGCTGGAGCGTGGTTGATTTGACGCCTGCCCCACCTCTCTGGTATTTCTGTCAGGCTGGCAACTGTTGTCCTGACGCATGAATCACCTCGAGTCCCTGGCCGAATCCGGCCTCTATTCCCCCAGGTTCGAACACGACAACTGTGGCTTCGGATTGATCGCGCAGATGGATGGTCGCGCCAGCCACTGGCTGGTGGAAACCGCCATCACCGCCCTCGGCCGCATGACCCATCGCGGCGCCATCGGTGCCGACGGCAAGACCGGCGACGGCTGCGGTCTGCTGCTGCGCAAGCCCGAAGCCTTCCTCGAAACGATTGCCGCCGATTGCGGCTTCGAGCTTGGCGTCGAATACGCCACGGGCATCGTGTTTCTCGATCGGGACGACAACAAGGCTGCCACTGCCCGCACGGTGCTCGAGGAGGAACTCACCACCCGCGAACTTGACGTCCACGGCTGGCGCATCGTGCCCACCGACGATTCGGTGTGTGGCGAGCAGGCGCGAGAAGTCATGCCGCGCATCGAGCAGCTGTTCGTTTCGGGCAGCGACGACATGGATGCCGCCGAACTCAATCGCCAGCTCTACGTGGCGCGACGCAAGGCCGAGCTGCGTCTGGCCGAATCGGATCCGGTCTTCTACGTCTGCTCGCTCTCGAGCGAGGTAATTCTCTACAAGGGCCTCGTCATGCCCGAGTACCTTGCCACCTTCTACCGCGATCTCGAAGACGAATCGCTCGAATCCTCGATTGCCGTCTTCCATCAGCGCTTTTCCACCAATACCCTGCCGAGCTGGCGCCTCGCCCAGCCCTTCCGCTACCTGGCCCACAACGGCGAGATCAATACGATCGAAGGAAACCGCAACTGGGTGCGATCGCGCAGCAGCAAGATGCGCACGCCGATGCTCCCCGAACTTGCCGGGCTCACGCCGCTCGTCAGCCAGTCAGGCTCGGATTCAATGTCGCTCGACAACATGCTCGAGCTGATGCTGGCCGGTGGCATCGACATCTTCCGCGCCATGCGCATGCTCGTGCCGCCCGCCTGGCAGAACACCTGGGAACTCGACGCCGACCTGCGCGCCTTCCTCGAATACAACTCCATGCACATGGAGCCCTGGGACGGCCCTGCCGGCATCGTGCTCAGCGACGGCCGCTACGCCAGCTGCGTGCTCGACCGGAACGGCCTGCGGCCTGCGCGTTACGTCATCAGCAAGGATCGCCACATCACCCTCGCCTCGGAAGTGGGCGTGTATGACTACGTTCCGAGCGAGATTCTCGAGAAGGGACGCCTCAAGCCCGGCGAAATGCTCGCCATCGACACGCAGTCCGGGCGGCTGCTCCTGCCTCAGGACATCTCCGACATGCTGAAGCTGCGCCAGCCCTACGCCAAGTGGCTGCAGATGAACGTGCGGCACCTGCGCGCGAGTCTTCGCGATGTGCACGTCACCACGCCCTCGCTCGATGACGAACAGCTTGCCGTGTACGAAAAGATGTTCAATGTCAGCTACGAAGAGCGCGATCAGGTGCTGTCGGTACTCGCCGCAGCGGGGCAGGAAGCGGTCGGATCGATGGGCGACGATACCCCCTTCCCCGTCATGTCGCAGCATGTGCGCCCGCTCTACGACAACTTCCGCCAGCAGTTCGCGCAGGTCACCAACCCGCCGATCGACCCGCTGCGCGAGACCATCGTGATGTCGCTCGAAACCTGCCTCGGTCGCGAGAAGAACCTCTTTCGGGAAACGCCGCATCACGCACGACGCCTGCTGGTACGCTCCCCGGTGCTCTCGCGCGGGAAGTACGAGACGCTCCTCGCCATGGATGACGAACCCGACTACGCCAATCACGTCATCTCGCTCCAGTACGACCCGACCGAAGAACACCTTGCCGCGGCCATCGAACGCATCGCGAACGAAGCCATCGCGGCCGTCAGAGACGACGGCAAGGTGGTCATCGTGCTGAGCGACCAGGACCTGGTCTCTGGCTGCCTGCCCGCACACGCGCTGCTGGCCACGGGTGCGGTGCATCACGCGCTCATTCATGCGGGGTTCAGAAGCGATGCCAACATCGTGGTGGCCACGGGCACCGCCCGCGACTCCCATCAGGTGGCCGTGCTCGTCGGTTACGGTGCCACCTGCGTCTATCCCTACCTTGCCTATGAATCCATACAGGGTCTGGTGCGGCACGGTGAACTGTCGGATGACAGCATCGAAACACTCGAGCAGAACTACCGCAAGGGCATCAACAAGGGTCTCATGAAGATTCTCTCGAAGATGGGCATCTCCACCATCTCGAGTTACCGCGGGGCACAGCTCTACGAAATCGTCGGTCTCCACGACGAAGTGGTGTCACTGTGCTTCGAAGGCACCACGAGCCGCGTGCAGGGCATGAACTTCGACGACATCCAGAACGACCTTCTCGCGCTCGCCAGTCACGCCGTCGATCCACAGGCGGAAATCTCGCAGGGCGGGCTGCTGAAGTACGTGCATGGCGGCGAATACCACGCCTACAACCCCGACGTGGTGCAGTTGCTGCAGGCCGCGGTTGCGAGTGGCGACTACGCCGACTTCCAGCGCTACGCCGACAGTGTCGACCAGCGCCCGCCCTCGATGCTTCGCGATCTTCTCGAACTGGTGCCGAAGGGGCCGCCGATTCCCGTCGATGCCGTGGAGCCGGCCGAGTCCATCCTCGCGCGCTTCGATTCGGCCGGCATGTCGCTCGGCGCACTCTCGCCCGAAGCCCACGAAACCCTCGCCGAGGCCATGAATCGCCTCGGCGGACGGTCGAATTCCGGCGAAGGTGGTGAAGACGCGGAGCGCTTCGGCACGCTCAAGGTCTCGAAGATCAAGCAGATCGCCTCGGGCCGCTTCGGCGTCACGCCCCACTATCTCGTCAACGCCGAGGTGCTGCAGATCAAGATCGCCCAGGGCGCGAAACCCGGCGAGGGCGGCCAGTTGCCCGGGCACAAGGTCAACAAGATGATCGCGAAGCTGCGTCACAGCAACCCCGGCGTGGCGCTCATCTCGCCACCGCCGCATCACGACATCTACTCGATCGAGGATCTCGCGCAGCTCATCTTCGACCTCAAGCAGGTCAACCCCCAGGCACTCGTCTCGGTGAAGCTCGTCGCCGAAGCGGGCGTCGGTACCGTGGCCGCGGGAGTCGCCAAGGCCTACGCCGACCTCATCACCATTTCGGGCTACGACGGCGGCACCGGCGCCTCACCGCTCACCAGCGTCAAGTACGCCGGCTCTCCCTGGGAACTCGGCATGTCGGAAACCCACCAGGTGCTGCGTGCCAACGGCCTGCGCGGCAGGGTACGCGTGCAGACGGACGGGGGCCTCAAGACCGGACTCGACGTGGTCAAGGCCGCGGTTCTCGGCGCCGAAAGCTTCGGCTTCGGCACCGGTCCCATGATTGCGATGGGCTGCAAGTACCTGCGCATCTGCCATCTCAACAACTGCGCCACGGGCATCGCAACACAGCACCAGGTGCTGCGCATGCGCCATTTCAACGGCAACGTCGAGAAGGTCATGAACTACATGCGTTTCATCGCCGAAGACGTGCGCCGGCACCTCGCGAAGCTCGGTGCGCGCAGCCTCGAAGACATCATCGGCCGCCCCGAATACCTCCGCGTCAACCGTGGCAGCACCGCACGTCAGGGACGTCTCGACCTCTCGCCGCTGCTCGCGACGGGTTCGGTGCCCGAGAACGCTCCACGTTTCTGTCAGGTGGAAAGAAACCAGCCTTACGACCGAGGCCTTCTCGCCGAACAGATGGTGGCCGACTGCATGCCGGCCATCCGCAGGAAGTCGGGCGGCGAATTCAGCTACACCCTGAAGAACACTCATCGCTCGATCGGTGCGCGCCTCTCGGGCGAGATCGCCCGTCTGCACGGTGACAAGGGCATGGTCGACACGCCGATCACCCTCAACTTCACGGGCACTGCCGGGCAGAGTTTCGGCGTGTTCAATGCCGGTGGCCTGCACCTGCGGCTGCACGGTGACGCCAACGACTACGTCGGCAAGGGCATGGCCGGTGGCATCATCGCCATTCGCACACCGCTCGACGCACGCTACACGGCCAGAAAGTCCACCATCGTCGGCAACACCTGTCTCTACGGTGCGACGGGCGGCCATCTCTACGCCTCGGGCCGGGGCGGTGAGCGTTTCGCGGTACGCAACAGCGGCGCCATCGCCGTCATCGAGGGCATCGGTGACCACGGCTGTGAATACATGACCGGCGGCTGCGTGGTCTGCCTCGGCGAGACCGGCGTGAATTTCGGTGCCGGCATGACCGGCGGCCTCGCCTTCGTCTTCGACGACCACAACGTGTTCGTCGATCGCTACAACCACGAACTCATCGACATACACCGCCTGCATGCGGAATCCATGGAGCGCTACCGCAACTACCTCTTCGAACTCATCGAGAACCACGTGGAAGAGACCGGCAGCGCCCTCGGGCGCGAGATGATCGACGACTTCTACAGCCTCGCGTCGCGCTTCTGGATGGTGAAACCGAAGGCAGCCGAGCTTGGCGAACTCCTGAGCACGCTCGGTCGCGCGGCCTGATCGCCAGGCTGCGTGATCGAACTTGATGTTGCAAGCCTGATACTGCTCGCCGGTGTCGCCTTCGTCGCCGGCGGGATTGATGCAATTGCCGGCGGCGGCGGGCTGCTGGTGTTGCCTACCCTGCTTTCCCTGGGTTTTCCGCCCGTGGCAGCGCTCGCCACCAACAAGCTGCAAGGTGTCTTCGGCACCGCCATGGCCAGCCTGAGCTTCCTGCGTGCCGGCCTCGTGAACTGGAGAACGGCCGCACCGGGATGCGCGCTGGCCGCGCTGGGTTCGGTGCTCGCCGCCCGGGTCGTCCAGGACATCGACACCACGCTGCTCGAGCGCCTGATGCCAGGCCTCCTCGTCGCCGCGGCAGCCTGGTTCCTGTTCTCGCCGAGCCTTGACGACGTCGAGCGGCAACAGCGCATCAGCCGCACTGCCTTCGCCGCAGGGCCGGCCTTTGCCATCGGTTTCTACGACGGCATCTTCGGTCCGGGCGCGGGTTCCCTGTACACGTTCGCAGCCGTGGCGCTGCTCGGTGTGGGCGCGCGTCGTGCAGTCGGCGAAGCCAAGCTCCTGAATGTCTCGAGCAACCTCTTTGCCCTGCTCGCCTTTGCGGCGAGTGGCGCCGTCATCTGGCAGGCCGGGCTCGTGATGGTGTGCGGCAGCGGCCTCGGCGCCTGGCTTGGTTCACGACTCGCCATCAACAAGGGAGCGGCACTGATTCGACCCATGCTGGCGGCGACCAGCATCGCGCTCGCCGCCAGCCTCGCCCGGGACGCCTTCTTCGGCAGCACCTGAGCAGCGGGCAGGCACTTGATCAGCGCGGCACTTGACCAGCGCGGCACTTGACCAGCGCGGCAACTGAACATGCAGCGCCCGCTCGCGCAACACCCGGCCGCGCCAGCACCGGTCACGACCGGGGTCACCCCCGAGACTCGATCCCGCGAATCAGCCTCGATTGTGCGTCATGTCCATGGGCACGACCCAGGCATCGAACTCGTCTGCCGTGAGGTACTCGAGCGCGAGTGCCGCTTCCTTCAGAGAGCTGCCATCGGCATGGGCTTTCTTGGCGATCTTCGCGGCCTTGTCGTAACCGATGTGGCGATTGAGCGCCGTGACCTGCATGAGGTTCCGGTTCAGGTTGTCCGTGATGCGTTCGCGGTTCGGCTCGATGCCTCGGGCACAGTGCTCCTCGAAGGCAAGCGCCGAGTCGGCAAGAATGCGCGTGCTCTCGAGCACGGCGTGCACCATCACGGGCTTGAACACGTTGAGCTGGAAGTTGCCTTGGGTGCCCGCAAAGGCCACCGTGGCATCATTGCCGAAGACACGCGTTGCCACCATCGTGAGCGCCTCGCACTGCGTGGGATTGACCTTGCCGGGCATGATCGAGGAGCCCGGTTCGTTGGCCGGGATCTCGATTTCACCGATGCCGTTGCGCGGACCCGAGGCCAGCCAGCGCACGTCGTTGGCCATCTTCATGAGTGCACCGGCGAGGGTTCGCAACGAGGCCGAAACGAGCGTCATCGCGTCGTGCGCCGACAGCGCCGCGAACTTGTTGTCTGCCGAGCGGAAAGGCGCGCCGGTTTCCTCGGCCATGCAGGCCGCTGCGCGGTCGCCGAACTCGGCATGGGCATTGAGCCCCGTACCCACGGCCGTGCCGCCGATGGCGAGTTCGAAGAGGCCTTCTTCGGCATGTCGCACTTCGGCCAGTGCCGCGTCGATCTGCGCCACCCAGGCACCGATTTCCTGACCGAGCGTGATCGGTGTGGCGTCCTGCAGGTGCGTGCGCCCGACCTTCACGATGTCGGCGAAGGCTGCCGACTTCTCCGCCAGCGTGTTGCGGAGCGTTTCGATGGCAGGATAGAGGCGCTCGCGCAGTTCGAGGACACTCGCGATGTGCATCGCGGTCGGGAAGGTGTCGTTGCTCGACTGACCGCGATTGACGTGGTCGTTCGGGTGCACTGGCGTCTTGCTGCCCATTTCGCCGCCGGCAAGCTCGATGGCGCGGTTGGAAATGACCTCGTTGGAGTTCATGTTGCTCTGTGTGCCCGAGCCGGTCTGGAACACCACGAGGGGGAAGTGGTCGTCGAGCTTGCCCTCGATCACTTCATCGGCAGCCTGCACGATGAGTTCGGCAATCTCCGCGTCGAGTTCGCCAAGCTCGGCGTTGGCGCGCGCGGCCGATTTCTTCAGGATGCCGAGCGCCCGCACGATCGGGCGTCCCATGACGAAGGTGTCGCGACCGATCGGGAAGTTGTGGATGCTGCGTTCGGTCTGCGCACCCCAGTAACGGTCGCCCGCTACCTCGATGCTGCCGATACTGTCGGTTTCCTGCCGCGTTGTCGGTGCGGAAGCCTTGCTCATGATGACGTTTCCTTCGGTTGGTTGACACTGCTGCGGTGCTGCCTCACATCATCGCACACCGGCGGTATAGTTGTGATGATGGCCCAGATTCCGCAACACTTCATCGACGAGTTGCTCACGCGCACCGATATCGTCGATGTCATCGATGCTCGTGTGACGCTCAGGAAGGCCGGCGTCAACTACACCGCGCGCTGCCCCTTCCATTCCGAGAAGACCCCTTCCTTCAACGTCAACCCGAGCCGCCAGTTCTACCACTGCTTCGGCTGCGGCGCGAGCGGCGACGCCATCCAGTTCCTGATGGACTACGAAGGCATGCACTTCGTCGACGCCGTCGAGGCACTGGCCGAACGTGCCGGCATGGAAGTACCGCGCAACGAGAAACAGACCCGCAAGGTGGCCGCGAGCCGCCCGCTCTACGAACTCATGGACGCCGTGGCACGCTTCTATCAGCAGGCGCTGAAAGCGCACCCACCTGCCATCGATTACCTGAAATCACGCGGGCTCTCGGGTGAAACGGCGAGAAACTTCCGCATCGGCTTTGCGCCCGAAGGCTGGGATGCGCTGATCAAGGCCTTTCCGAACGACGTGCCAGCCCTCGTCGAGACCGGCATGCTGATCCAGGGCGAGGACGGCAGGCGGCCCTACCAGCGCTTCAGGAACCGCATCATGTTTCCGATCCGCGACCGGCGCGGCCGCGTCATCGCCTTCGGTGGGCGGGTGCTCGACCAGCAGGAGCCGAAATACCTCAACTCTCCCGAAACGACGCTGTTTCACAAAGGCCGCGAAGTCTACGGCCTGTCCGAAGCGCGCAGGGCCGCGCAGGATGCCGCCAGCATGATCGTGGTCGAAGGCTACATGGATGTGGTCGCGCTCGCCAATCATGGCATCGACAACGCCGTGGCCACTCTCGGCACCGCCGCCAACCAGGAACACAGCGAAATGCTCTACAAGGTGGTGCCCTCGATCGTGTTCTGTTTCGATGGCGACCGCGCCGGTCGCGCCGCCGCCTGGCGGGCGCTGCAGGCCACCCTGCCCTGTCTGCAGAGCGGGCGGCAGGCCGAGTTCCTGTTCCTGCCCGACGGCGAAGACCCGGATTCGATCGTGAGGCGCCGTGGTGCCGCGGGATTCAGGGCGCTGCTCGAGAGCCGCATGTCGATCATCGACTTTCTCTACCAGCATCTGCAGAGCGAACTCACGATCCAGGGCATGGCCGGCAAGGCACAGCTCGCGGAAAAGGCCCGGCCACTCCTCGCAACGATTCCGCCCGGTGTCTACAAGGATCTCGCGCTGCGGCAGCTCGAAGCACTGATCGGTCTCTCCCTTGGGGGATCCACTCGATCGATGCCTGGTCGGCCACTCGGCGCTGCGGGACGCGCCGGCCCGGCTGCCACGCGCGGCGACAGTGCACTGAGTCCTGGTGCACGCGCCATGCAACTCTGTCTGCAGGAACCCGGCGTGATCGCCACGCTCGATCTCGACGACCTCGACATCGACCCGGACATGCGCGGCGGCACGACGCTTCTCAAGGTCATCGGCTTCTGTCTGCAGGAGCCCGACATTTCCACGGCACGCCTGCTGGAGCGATTTCGCGACGACCCGACGCATCCGCACCTGAAGAAGCTGGCCGCGCGCCCCTACTGGCCCGACGGGCGCGAACTCGATACCGATACGGCAGCCATCGCCCTCGCGCAGGTACTCCGGCAACTGCACCAGAGGAGCAGCCGCACCATGAGCGAGCATCTGCCACCCGGTCAGCGCCGCGGCCTCATCGGTCTGACACGACGGTGAACACGAGACCCACCGGCAAGGCAGCGACACCGCTGCCCGACGACGATCGCGGCCAGCGCCGCGACACCCATCGCATGCGTTTTCATCACCACGGCGAACTCGCCGGACAGGCCATGGTCACCTTGCCGAAGGATGCGAGCCATCACCTCATGAAGGTGATGCGTGCCGCAGCCGGTGCCGAAGTGGAACTCTTCAATGGCGACGGCTGCACCTACCTTGCCGTCATCGACACCGGCAGCACGGCACGCGAGGCTCGCCTCGTCATTACAGCCCGACACCCCGCCAACGGCGAATCACCACTCGACATTCACCTCGTGCAGGCGATCTCCCGTGGCGACCGCATGGACAGCGCCCTGCGACAGGCAACCGAACTCGGCGTCGCAGCAATAGCGCCGATCTACAGCGAACACGCCATCCCCGCACTCGACGCGAAGCGCGCCGGGAAGAAGCGTGAGCACTGGCAGGCCATCGCGCGCAGCGCCAGCGAGCAGAGCGGCCGCAACCGCGTTCCCGAACTGGCACCGCCACAGCACTTTTCGACCTGGCTTGACGACTTCCGCGCTTCGTCACGGACCTGCCTCCCGCTGATGCTCGTACCCGGTGCCAGGCTTGCATTGACCAGAGCGGCCAGCGCCGCAGCAAACCACCCGATCATCCTGCTCATCGGCCCCGAGAGCGGCTTCAGCACGGCCGAGATCCGGGCGGCCAACGCGGCCGGTATCCGCAGCGTGTCGCTGGGCCCGCGTGTGCTCAGAACCGAATCCGCTGCACCGGCGGCGCTGGCTGCATTGCAGGCAACCTGCGGAGATTTCTCGTGAACGCGACCTTCAGACTGCTCGCGCTGTTCTCGCGCCCCGGGCTCATTTTCGGGCTTATCCCTGGCCTTGCTTCCGGCCTTGCTCCCCGCCTTGTTCCCGGCCTCGTCCTCACCCTCACCCTTGGCGGCTGCAACCTGCTCAACGTCAGCGACCCACTGCCGCCGGAAGTCTCCATCTCGCGCATCGAGCCGCTGAACTTCAGTCTCGATCAGCAGAAGCTCGCGGTGCGGCTGGACGTGCGCAACCCCAACAACTTCGATCTACCGCTCAGGAGCCTCGATCTGGTCGCACGCTTTGCCGACACTGCATTCATCACGGGCAGGAGTTCGGGTGGCGTGACACTGCCCGCCAAAGGTCGCGCCAGTCTCGACCTCGAACTCGATGCGGCACTCGGCGATCTCATCGACTTCATGCGCGACTTCGTCGCCTCAGGCCAGACGGAGCTGCCCTACACGCTCGAAGGCAGCGTCACGCTCGGTAACTGGCCCAGCCCGTTTCCGCTGCAGTCACAGGGCATGATCGAGAATCCACTGCAATGACGGCACTCGGACACGCATCCGCCCCTGCCGCAATACACATGCAGGCCATGAGGCACACATCGCACCGGAACAAGCCCGTGTCGGCGCTCGGCCAGGCGCTTGACCGCCACGAGCGCCTGTTCGTGCTCACGGGCGCAGGCGTCAGCACCGGCTCCGGCCTCGGCGACTATCGCGACCGCAACGGCCACTGGAAACGACGCCAACCCATGAGCGGCCAGGAGTTCAAGGCCAGTGAAACGGCGCGCCAGCGCTACTGGTCACGCAGCTACATCGGCTGGCCCGTGTTCTCCGGAGCCACGCCTTCACCCGCGCACCACGCACTTGCCGCCCTCGAACGACGCGGCCGCATTGCCTGTTGCGTGACTCAGAACATCGACGGGCTGCACCAGGCCGCCGGGCACAGAGACATCGTCGAACTGCATGGCGCGCTCCACAAGGTCATCTGCCTGAGCTGCGGCAACAGGAGCCTGCGTGACACCTTCCAGGAGCGCCTGCAGGCCGCCAATCCGTGGCTCGACACGCTCACGGCAACCCTGGCCCCGGACGGCGACGCCGATCTCGAAACGAACTCGCTGCCCGGCCTGCAACTACCGGCCTGCGAACATTGCGGTGGTGTACTGAAACCCGATGTGGTGTTTTTCGGGGAAAACGTGCCGAAGCCCGTGGTCGAGGAGGCAATGAACGCCCTCCGAGCTGCCGACGGGCTGCTCGTCGTCGGTTCATCGCTGATGGTGTATTCGGGTTTCCGCTTTGCCCGCGAGGCAGCGCGTCTCGGGCTGCCGATCATCATCGTGACCGACGGCGTCACCCGCGCCGACGACCTTGCAACACTCCGCGTGAGTGGTGACTGCGGCGAGGCACTGACTACGGCGCTTCGATGAGCTTGCCGCCGGCACGCAGAATCATCGCGCGCAGTTCCTCGGCCACCGCCTCGAGTTCTTCGGGATCCGAGCCACGCGCGACCAGCGCGCCACGAAAACCCGATGCATCGCGCCCGGGGTAACTGCCGATCGACACCGCCGGAAACGCCGTCTGGATGGCGCGCAGCGGCGTTGCCATTTCCCCTTCGGGCAGGTTGCCGATCACGCTGACACTGTGGATGGGCCGGCCCGCCCGCAAGGTCGGCAGCACCGTCTCGAGCATCGCCTGCATGATCGAAGGCACGCCCGCCATCACGTAGACGTTTTCGATCCGGAAGCCCGGCGCGGCCGATAGCGGATTTTCGATCAGCTCCCCACCTTCCGGCACCCGCGCCATGCGCAGCCTGTCGGCATTGACATCGACGCCTTTTTCGGCACAGTACTCCTCGATCCGGCGTCTCGCTTCGGGATGTTCGAGCAACGCCACACCGAAGGCCTCGGCCACGCAGTCTGCGGTGATGTCGTCATGCGTGGGACCGATGCCACCCGTCGTGAATACCGTGTCATAGCGTTTTTTGAGCGTGTTCAGCGCGGCAATGATGTCCGCCGGTTCATCCTCGACCACGCGCGCCTCGCCCAGGCGTATGCCATGTTCGGCCAGGCGCTGGCCGATGTACTGGAGGTTCCTGTCGGCGGTGCGCCCGCTCAGCAACTCGTTGCCGATGAGCAGCACGGCGGCTGTCGGCCTGTCACTGTCTTCACTGGCGGCACTGCGTTGCTCTGATGCGGTCATCTCTGTCTGGTCGGCTCATGCCATCTCGGCGCTCAGATTACACGAAGCGCCTGCGGATGCACTGATACTGATGCGCTCGCGGATGCAACGATGCGGTCGCAGATGCAATGATGCACTCGCGGATGCACCGATGCGGCCGCGCGGCGCTCCGTCGAACCGGTCGGCGTCGACAGGCCCATACCGCTCCCCTCAGTCCGCGGCACGCAGCCCTGTGCGGCGTTGCAACCCCTTCCTGATTGCCCGCGAGGCCGCAACAAAGCCGAAGGTACCCGTCACGAAGCCAAGCGATCCGTAACCCCGGTCGCAATCGAGCCGTGCTCCGGGCACGCCGGGACGGGCATGGCTGACACCCCCGCTGGCCGTCGGATACACCGGCTGCTCGCTCGAATGGACGCACTCGATGCCGAAACGGCGTTTCGGGTTGCGGCTGAAGCCGTAGTCGGCCCTGAGCCGTGCGCGTACCCTGGCGGCCAGAGCATCGTGCCGGGTCTGCGACAGGTCTGCCACCGACACGGCCAGTGGGTCGATCCGTCCGCCGGCCCCGCCCGTGGTGATGATCGGCAGCTTGTGGCGTCGACAGAAGGCGATCATGGCCGCCTTGAAGCGGATGCTGTCGATGGCGTCGATGACGACGTCGAAGTTGCGCAGCAGCAGCGGTTCGAGGTTCTTCTCGGCCAGGAAATCATCCACGGCATCGATGTCGCAGGCCGGGTTGATGTCGAGCGCCCTGGCCGCGAGCGTGTCCACCTTGCTCTGCCCGACGGTGCTGTCGAGCGCCAGCAACTGCCGGTTGATGTTGGACGTGTCCACATCGTCGTGATCTATCATCGTCACATGCCCCACCCCCGACCTCACCAGCGCTTCGACCGCCCAGGAGCCCACGCCACCGACCCCGACAACGGCAATGCGCAGGCGCTGGACGATGGCGAAGCTCTCGGCTCCGTAGACTCGGCGTGTGGCCGCATGGCGCGGATCGATGCTCGTGGTTGATGACACCGGCCCGTCCGGCAGTTCGTCCGGCAATGATGCGCCACCGCCGGGTACGGCGGTTGTCGGTATCGAGGAAGTTCTGTCGCTGGAAGGCATGAACGAAATCGAGGTGGCTGCCACCGCAGAGACACGGTTTCCGGCAGGGAGCTGGCAGGTATACATGGTACGTTGTGCCGACGACAGCTTGTACACCGGCGTGAGCAGCCATCTGCAACGACGTTTCCGCGAGCACAATCGCGGAAGTCGGGGTGCGCGCTACACGCGAACGCGCCGCCCGGTCACGCTGGTGTACTGCGAAGCGGCCGACAATCGCGCCTCGGCTCAGCAGCGTGAAGCGGCCATCCGACGGCTGTCACGCGCGGCGAAACGGACCCTGGCCGCAGCATGGATCAGACTTCACAAGCTTGATTCCAGCATGTAGAAACCGGCCAAAAGACTGGCATGGGTAGGCCCTTGGCGCTATCATAAGCGGATTCGCCGACCGCCCAGCCTGCGGCTCGGGCAGTGTTATATCAAGGAGCATGACTGTTGAAGAAAATGTTTGTCGGTGGCCTTCCGCTCGATTCCACCGAAGAGAGCGTCAGTGAGCTCTTTTCCGCTTACGGCACGGTACGATCGATCAAGCTTGCGGCTGACGTGTTCAGCGGCCAGTGCAAGGGCTTCGGTTTCGTGGAAATGGAGGGGCATGAAGCCCGTGCAGCCATTGCCGGTCTCAACGGCAAGATCATTGGCGAGAAGTCACTGAAGGTCCAGTTCGAGGAACCCAGAAAAGGCGGCAAGCGCGGCGGTCGTCGTCGCTGACGCTGCCCGCACAACACCCCTGCCAGGTATCAAGATGCGCGACGGCCATGCGGTCGCGGTTGCGCCGGAGTAGCTCAGTCGGTAGAGCAACTGATTCGTAATCAGTAGGTCGGAGGTTCGATTCCTCTCTTCGGCACCATACTCTCTGGCCAGAAGCACCGTCGTGTTTCCCCTGCCATGAACAAGCCAACGCCCGCCGCGGAAGCGGCGCGCCTCACCAACCGTTCGATCCGCAGTTTCGTGGTCAGGAACGGGCGCCTGACGGCCGCTCAGGAACGGGCCATCGACACGCTGGCCGGGCACTGGTGTCTGCCGTACACTGAAACCACCATCGCCCCGCAAGCGGTCTTCGGCAGAACCGCTCCGCTGTGGCTCGAGGTCGGATTCGGCAACGCGGACAATCTTCTGGCGCTGGCCAGCCGCCACCCGGACACCGACTTCATCGGTGTCGAGGTCCATGCGCCCGGTATCGGCCAGGCGCTGCTCGGCATCCAGGAGCAGGGCCTTGCCAACCTGCGCCTGATCCAGCACGATGCGGTCGAGGTGCTCGAAACGATGCTGCCCGAAGGCTCGCTCGAGCGCCTGCTGCTGCTCTTCCCCGACCCCTGGCACAAGAAGCGTCACCACAAGCGCCGCATCGTGCAGGAAGACTTCATCCGCGCGGCCTGTCGCTGTCTTGCCAGCGGCGCCTCCCTGCATGCTGCCACCGACTGGCCCGACTACGCCGCGTGGATGCGCGAACACCTCGACTCCGTACCCGAACTCCAGTTCATCGGCGAACTCGACCCGCAGACGGATCCACGCATCGAGCGCACGGAAACACGCTTCGAGCGTCGCGGCCAGCGCCTTGGCCATCCGGTGGCAGACCTCCTGTATCAGCGGCGCTGAGCGATGCCGCCGGCGCGGCGACACCCACCGCGACAACGCGCACCGCTTTATTCGAGGCAACCGCCCTCTTCAAGACAGCCGCCCTCTTCAGGCAGCCAGGCTCAAAGCCCGATCACGTCGCAGCGGCGCCTTCCGGGCAGTTACCCTGAAAGGCACAGCCACGTCGCAGCGGCCGTTTCCGGTGACGACATTGAAAAGCAAGGTCACATCGCACCGGCAAACGCCTTCTTGCACTGCAAAAAGGAGCGACACTTGCTAGAGTAGCGATACTTTCGTTCGCCACGCCTGTTCGACGCTTCCGATGCGCCTGCGCACCTCAGTCTTCATGCCTTCTGCCTTCCGGGGAGCGTTCTGATCCATGGCGGAAGGGTTGGCCCTGAGCACGGAAATGGTGGTGGTGCTGGGTCTGCTCGGCATCACGGTGCTGGTGTTCGCCTTCGATCTCCTGCGCGTCGACATCACCGCCATCAGCGTGATGGTGTTCATCGGCCTCGCACCCTATTTCCCCGGCATCGATCCCATCCTCAGCAACGAAGAGCTGTTCTCGGGCTTTGCCAGTAATGCCGTCATCGCCATCATCGCCGTGATGATCATCGGCGCCGGGCTCGACAAGACGGGGCTCATGGGGCAGATCGCGCAACTGATACTCAAACGCGGCGGCAATGGCGAAAGGAGCATCCAGCTCGCCATCACCACCACCGTGGCGACGATCTCGAGCTTCATGCAGAACATCGGCGTCGCTGCCCTGTTCCTGCCGGTCATTTCACGCATCTCCTCGCGCACGGGCATTCCGATCGGCCGCATGCTGATGCCGATGGCCTTCTGCGCGCTGCTCGGCGGCACCGCCACGATGATCGGCTCGAGCCCGCTGATCATCCTCAACGACCTCATCATCCAGTCGAATCGCACCCTGCCGGAAGCGGCCCGCATGGACACCTTCGGTCTCTTTGCCGTACTGCCGATCGGCGCCGCGCTCTCGATCACGGGCATCCTCTACTTCATGCTGCTCGGCCGCTTCGTGCTGCCGGAGTCGAAGGAAGGCGAACAGAGCCGCACCTCGCGAGCCTCCGACTACTTCGAGCAGCTCTACGGCATCAAGGGTGAGCTGTTCGAGGCACGCGTGACCGACGACAGCCCGCAGGTGGGCCTGAGCCTGCGCCAGGTCGAGGCCACCTACAACGATACCCCGGCCATCCTCGCGCTCTACAGCGGTGACGTGGTGAAGATTCCGCCCGACCCCGACGAAGCGCTCTGGGTCAACAGCACCGTGGGCCTCATGGGCGAACGCGAGGAGATCGAACGGTTCTGCGAGGAAAACCACTGGGAACTCAAGGGCGACCCCGATCGCTTCGCCGTGGTCCTCGACGGCCAGCACAGCGGCATCGGCGAGATCGTTGTGCCACCGAGTTCTTCACTGGTCGGCAAGCCGATCAGCGAGATCAAGCCGCGGCGCAACTACGGCACCAACATCCTGCAGATCTATCGCGACCACGAAATCATCCGCCGCCATTTCGGTGATGTCACCCTGCACGCGGGCGATACGCTGGTGGTACATGCAAGCTGGAAGGATCTGCACGCCATCTCGAAAGGCCGCGATTTCGTGGTCGCAAGCGAAGTGCACTACGAGAACCTTCGTCAGCACAAGGTGCGCGACGCCCTGCTCTGGTATGTGCTGAGTCTGGTCCTGTTCCTGTTCACCGACAACCTCGCGATCTCGCTCCTCACCGGTGCGCTCGGCATGGTGTACTCCGGCGTGCTGACGATGGACGAGGCCTACTCGGCAGTCAGCTGGTCGACGGTGTTTCTGCTGGCCAGCCTCATCCCGCTGGGCGTGGCGGTGCAGCAGACCGGCGCAGCCGCGTGGATCGCTCAGGAGATCCTGCTGCTGATCGGCGATGTACCGGTGTGGGTACTGCAGGCGGTCATCGCGCTCCTCGCCACCTTCTTCTCGCTGGTCATGTCGAACGTCGGAGCAACGGTGTTGCTGGTGCCACTGGCCATCAACATGGCCGTTGCCGTCGGTGGCAACCCTGCCGTGTTCGCGCTGACCGTCGCCATCTCCACCAACAACTCCTTTCTCATTCCCACCAATCAGGTCAACGCCCTGGTCATGGGCCCGGGTGGCTACTCGGTAGCCGATTTCATGCGCGCCGGCAGCATCATGACGGTGTTGTTTCTCGTCGTCAGCCTCATGACCATGAACCTGATCTACTGAACAGGTCTGCGCCACTCAGCGCCCGGCAGCGAGGCGCCTCACCAGGTTGCCGAGCCACCCGCTGACCGAACCCATGTCCTGCGTCTCGGGCGGGCGATCCTCGATGTAGAAGGAGGCCATGTCGATCACCTCATCGAGCGCCTTGCGGAATGCCGGCAGATCCTCCGCCATGACCCGATCGGCTCTGGCGCGGTATTCCATGTGCACCGTCAGTTCGCGACCGTCGGCACTGAGTTCGTGGTGTTTCTCGAAGTGGAACCAGGGCGTGTCGAAACGGCCATCCAGATCATCGAGATGGCGCGCTGCGGGCAGTTTCACCAGCCAGCGCTCGACCAGCCGTGTGGGGTGATGCAGCATCACGGGGTGTCTTCGACCCTCGTCCTTGCTCGCGTCGGGCAGTTCCGGTGTCTGGCCGATGATCTCGTCAGCGTACACCCAGAGATAGCGCTCGGGATGATCGTCCTCTTCCCAGAGCGCAGCGATGCGGTACTGCTCGCGCACGACCAGCGACGGCGCGTCGGTTTCGGTGAAGCGGGTATCCCCGACGCGCTCCAGATCACCGAACCAGTCTTCGTAGTATTCGAGATAGTCTCGGGCGGTCTGCCGCTGCCCGTCGTATTCGAGGTTGTAGCGTAGGCTCTCGGCCTCGCTGCCGGTCAGCGTCGTGACCACATCGAGCCTTGCGGAAGCCTGCGCATCCGACGGGAATTCGACGGTCTTTTCGACCAGACGGTAGCCACCTTCACGGTCACCGGCCATCGGCACCAGTTCCCTGCTGCCCGCGGCAATGAGCAATGCCTTGCCGAAATCGGGCTCGCTGAAGCTGCCGAGCGGCCCCCGCTGATAGCTGCGTGTCGGGTCGATGAAGTGCGAGCGTCCTTCGTGCTCGAGATGCACGATGACGTGGTCGAAGGCGCGCAGCCGGAAGGGTTGCTCGGGCGCGAGCAGTTCGCGTGAGGTATCCACGAGTGCCGCCTGCGACTCGATGCCGAGCGCATCGAGCAATGCCATCAGCAGCACCGCCTTCGCCTTGCAGTCGCCGAAGCGGCGTTCGAGGGTTGTTTCGACACTCGCGGGACGAAACGAGTCTTCGCCGAGCTGAACCCCGAAATAGCGCACCTCGTCCTGTACCCAGTGGAGCGCGGCACCGATTCGCGCCGCGCGACTTTCGTGCTCGGCGGCGATGCGAGCGGCAACCGCCAACAGTTCATCGTTCGGTGTCGCCGGCAGGGTATAGAACGGCAGTACCCAGTTCACCACCTCGTCCCAGCCATCCACGTTGGAGAAGACAATGCCGTCGCGCAGCGCAAGTTCGGGCGGCGCGTCGGCTTCACTGCCCGGTGCCGCCACCTGCCGCAGCGCATAGGAACTCACGAGCACGCCATCGCGGCTCTCCTGTACCAGCGGTACGTGATCACCGGACTGACGCACCAGCAAGGGCTCGCCGACCGCGCTCAGCACGCGCGTCGACATCTCCGCACGCGGCACCTCGGAATCGGTATGGAGACCGATCTCGAAACGCCCCTCGAAGGCCGGGTTGCCGCCCGTCACGCTGTAGCTGTAACGGATGCGATCGCCGACGCGCACGTCACGCAGCAGCACGGCGAGTGTCCGATAACCGTTGTAGGTCAGCTCGTCGGTCTCGTTCTCGCGCCTGAGGATGTCGAGTCGCGCGTCGTCACGCTTGTCGATCAATTCGCCATTCCGCTCGACGAGAATCTCGTGCAGGCGCAGCCGTTCATGGCTTGGTTCGAATTCGATCTCGAAACTCGAGTAGTTCTCGACGCCATAGCGGTTGATCACCTCGTACTCGATGGCAAAGAAGGACTCGGGTGCGAAGGGGTTGACGACGTTGTACTGCGAATCGACAAGCTGGCTGTGAAACCCACTGGGTTCGCGCGGATCCTGCAGATTATCGAGGCGTCGATCGGCTTCGAAGGCGGGTTCGGGCTCGACCCAGGCGGGCATCTCGGCGAAGCTCACGTCGGCGAGCGTCACGTCATCGGCGGGGGTGGCATGCCGTTCCTGTGGAACGGGGAGAAACTCGTTCGCGAAAGCTGCCGAAGACAACAGCGACGCCAGTGCCGCCAGCGTCAGCGCGGACAGCCGCGACATTCGCTTCACCGCCCGATGCAGCGGGTATCCGATCCCGGAACGCGGCAGCACCCGCTTGCCGGTTTCGAAAAACCGGGCGCACTGCATGTCCTCGCGCCCGTCAACAATTTCCACCATGAGGATTCTTGTCGATCCTTTCTTCAGGTAAAAACGTGAGCGGCCGAATCGGCGATGACTTTCGCTGCAACCCTGTCTTACGTGAGGCGGGACACGTCTCCGCCGAGCCAACCGAGAGGATCGTCGCGATTCACGCCGTGCATGTAGGGCAGTTCACGCTCGACGTGCGTGATCTGATACACAAGACCGATCCAGTTGCCGACGAGAGCCTCGCCACTGTCGTGCCAGGTGTTGCCGAGCCTGTCGACGACGAGCCTTTCGGGAAAGGCCGGTGGCTCGGTCGACGCCGCACGCGCCGCACGCAGCCTTGCGGCGTATTCGTCGAACAGTGTTCGCGTGAAGAGATCGAAGTAGTGCCGCGGAAACGGTGGGTAGCGATCGGTTTCACCGCGGAAGTAGCGCGCCACTTCGCGCTTGTATTCCTTGAGGAGGCTGATGCTGTCGTATTCGGGATGCCCCTGGAAACATACCTGGCGAAAGCCATCGGGACTCACGACGAGTTGCACGCCGGATTCCTCTCCCTCGATCAGTACGTGCAGGCCCGCCGCCTCGAACTGCTCGCGCGTGATCTCGTTGAAGCGCGAATGCGGCACCGCAAGCTCGGTGTTGATGTCGGCCACGAGCGGATGATCGGCGCGTGTGACCTTGTGCTCGAACACCCCCCAGCACTTCTCGGCAAGGCCGCGCCGCCGCACACCGTGGCGTGACAGCATCAGGGCGTGTGTGGCAAGACAGGAGCAGAGCGTGGAGGTCACGTTGGCATCGGCCCAGTCGAACACCTCGCACAGCGATCCCCAGAACACTTCCCGGGAAAGATCATCCCCGATCACGTTGGCACCACTCACGATCAGGGCATCGAGCCCGTCGCGGCGGATGTCGTCGAAGGATTCGTAGAACCCGTCGATATGGGCACGCGCCCGTGCGCCGCGGGGAATGCTGTCGAGCGTGAAAGGGTGCACGAAGAACTGTGTGATCGGGTTGCTCGAACCGATCAGGCGGAAGAACTGACGCTCGGTGGCTTCGAGCGCGGTATCCGGCATCATGTTCAGCAGCCCGATGTGAATCGGACGGATCGCCTGGCTGCGGGCGCGCTCGGGCGAGAGAATGCGGTAGCCCTCGTGCCGGAGGCGCTGGTAGCTCGGTAGATCGTTGTGCGCGACGAGTGGCATGACTCACTGCTCACCGCGTTCGAGCGCATCACCGATGAGCTGCATGACGTCATCGACGGAACGCGTGGCATAGGCATCGCGCGCCTTCACCGCATAGCCGTACTTCTCGGTGATGGCCTGGAAACGCGGCACACGCGAACGGAAGAGATGGGGAAACACCCAGCGCACGTACTCTTCGGGGTCGACCTCGACGACATACTCGTGCCCCTGCTCGTGCATGTAGCGCGCGAGGTGTTCGTCGAGAAAGGGTTCGCGGTAGTAGAGCGGCTTCGGATTGGCCGCGGCGCGCTCGATCAGGAACTGCTCGTCTTCGTCACTCGCCTCGATGTAGATCATGAGCGTGTCGCGGGCAATGGCCTCGAACACCGCTTCGTCATCGATTTCGCAGAGGCTGCCACTCGCGTCGTTGAGAAAGTGTTCGTAGCCGTAGATGTCGGCGGCCTTGTCGATGAACGCGGGCACGTCGCGCATGGCCTGTACCTCGGCGTCGTAGTGCAGCGCCTGACGGTGCTTGAACTCGGCGAGCGTCAGCCCGCCCTTCTCGGGGTTGCCCACCATGCCGAGGAAGGTCGACAGCGGCGTGAGGTTGTCGACGCTCAGGTTGTTCGAGATGTAGATCGAATCGCTCAGGAGCAGTTCCCTGAGGAAATCCACCTGCATGGCCTTGCGCTTGATGTTGTCGAGAATCGCTTCGCCGAGGTAGCGCGTGCCGATGCGGTAGTCCACCGAATAGTGGAACCAGTCATCACCACGTAGCATGTTGGCGAGGCGCGTCTTGCCGACGCCCGACATGCCGTAGAAGGTCAGCCGACGTGTCGGCCAGGCGAAGAATTCTTCGCGGGTCATGCGCATGATTGAAGACCGATCAGATGGCCGAACCGAAGGTATCGCAGGCCTGCGGGTCGCCCGTTTCGAGCCCGCGGTAGAGCCACTGCTGACGCTGCTCGGAACTGCCGTGGGTGAAGGACTCGGGGTGTGGCACACTGCCTGCCTGAGACATGAGCGCATCGTCACCGATCTTGGCCGCGGCGTTCATGCCCTCTTCGAGGTCGCCCGCTTCGAGCAGCTGGAAGTCCTTGTGCGCATGGTGCGCCCAGACGCCGGCGTAGCAGTCGGCCTGCAGTTCGGCACGCACCGACAGTGCGTTGCCCTCGGCCTTGCCGACCTGCTGGCGACGCTGCTGCACCGCCATCGACACGCCGAGGAGGTTCTGCACATGATGCCCGACCTCGTGAGCAATGACGTAGGCCTGGGCAAAGTCGCCACTGGCGCCCATGGCCTGCAACTGGCGGAAGAAGCTCAGATCAATGTAGACCTGATCATCCCCCGGGCAGTAGAAGGGTCCGGCCGCCGACGAGGTGGTGCCGCAGGCCGATTGCACCACGTCGCTGAACAGCACGAGTTTGGGCGGCCGATAAGTCTGCCCGGCCTGCTGAAAGAGCTTGCTCCAGACATCCTCGGTGGTGCCGAGCACCGACGTCACGAAATCGGCCGCTTCATCATTGCTGCGATCGACGGGCTGTCCGGAGATCCGCGGCAGGCCGCCACTGCTGTTGCTGCCGACGATGCCGGTGAGGTCGACACCGAAATAGAGGCCGATGAGCAATACGATGATGCCCATGCCTCCGCCGAGTTTGAGTCCGCCACCCCCACCGAGCGGCACCCCGAGGCGCCCACCACCGCGACCGCGGCGATCTTCGACGTTGCGACTTCTGCGTTGTCCCTGCCAGCGCATGCTGCATGCTCCGAAATTGCACGTGCCCTTGCCGGTGTGCCTCTACCCTCGGCGCGCCGACGCCGGACGGCTCGAAGGTTGGCAGGCTCCGGTGCGGGCTTGACAGACCGAATTGTGGCACGAATACTCGCTCGTTCACACCTCCCTTCCCGACACCCGCGTGCGCCGCCAGCGACAGTTCCGAGCCGCTCTCGTCGACAGCCATGTACATCTCGACGTGGCCGCCTTCGACGCCGATCGCAGTGACGTGATCGCACGTGCCCGTGCGGCCGAAGTGGGCTCGATGGTCATTCCGTCCATCCTGCGACGCGACTGGCCACGGGTGCGTGACACGGCCGCTACCGAACGCCGTCTGCACGCCGCCTTCGGCATCCATCCCTGCTTTCTCGACGAGCACGAGCAGGAGGACATCGCCGAACTCGCGGCCTGGCTCGGACGGGAGGTGGCCGTGGCCATCGGCGAGTGCGGGCTCGACTACCGTCCCGACTACAAGGCCGGGCGCGAACGCCAGCAGTTCTTCTTCGGCGCCCAGCTCGCGCTCGCGCGCGAGTTCTCGCTGCCGGTCATCGTGCACGCGGTCAAGGCTGTGGGCGATGCGATGCGCCTCGTGCGCGAGAGCGGCGTGAGCCGTGGCGTGTTCCACAGCTTCGGCGGTTCGGCCGAGGAAGCGCGACAGCTTGTCGAACTGGGCTTTCACATCGGCGTGGGCGGCGTCGTCACACGCAAGAACGCCCGCCGCCTCAGGGAAACCGTTGCCACCGTTCCACTCGAATCGCTGCTGCTCGAAACCGATGCACCGTGGCAGCCGCCGGGGAATGACTGGTCGGCACGCAATGAACCTGCACGCATCCGCGAGGTGCTGGCCGCCATCGCCGCAATTCGCGAGGAACCCGAAAGGCGCATTGCCGCCGCGACCACGCGCAACGCCAAGGCCCTGTTCGCCCTCGGCTGACTCAGCGCAGGAAGCGCAGCCAGGTGCCCGCCGTTTCCCTCTCGAAGCGACGTACCGGCGCATCCGGATCGCTGATTTCGGCCGTGCGCGTCTCGATCCACTCGCGTGTCTCGTCGAGAATCGCTTCGGGCGACCGCCCTTCACTCCGGATGACCGGGCCGAAACTCATGCGAATGGTGCCGGGCCACTTGATGAAGCCGAGGCGCGGCCAGTACTCGCCGGCATTGATGGCCACGGGCAGCACATCGGTCGGCACCTTCTGCGCCACCACGGCGCCACCGATGCGGTAGCTCGGTGGCGCATCCAGCGGACGCCGCGTACCTTCGGGAAAGACGACGACCCAACGTCCCTGCGCGAGCTTCTCGCGGGTCTGTTCGATCATCTGTTGAATGGCGCTCTTGCCGGCCGAACGATCGATGAGAATGAAGTCGAGCGCCCTGAGCGACCAACCGAACAGGGGAATGCTCGCCAGCGATTTCTTCGCCACGAACACCGCCGGGTAACAGACCGTGGGGATGAAGTAGGTTTCCCAGGTGCTCTGGTGCTTGCAGAGGATCAGACAGGGTTCATCGGGGATGTTCTCCCGGCCATCGATGTCCCAGCGGACACCACAGATGTAACGCAGACCGAGGAGGTTCCCGGCAATCCAGAGGAAACCGAAGCGGTAACCCGCATCGAAGGAAAAGGCGGAGGCGACGATCACCGGTATGCCCATGATGAGGGTATTGAGGACCTGCCACACCCAGAACACCAGACTGCGGAGCCACAGCAGCAGCACGTAGCCAGGTTTCATGTCTTCGATTCCTCGCTGTCGCCCGCCAGGAGTTCGGTCACGAAGCTGGCAAGATCGTCATGGATCGGGATGCGCCCGAGCCCCTTGTTGTTGTCGAGAGTGCGTTGGCCCTTGCCGGTACGCACGAGCACGGGCCTTGCCGCCGCAACCATGGCCGCCTGCATGTCGCGGAGCGAGTCGCCGACCACGATGACGTCGGCAAGATCGACACCGAGGCGCTCGCTGATCGAATAGAGCATGCCGGGTGCAGGCTTGCGGCAGTTGCAGTCGTCACTGTCGGTGTGCGGACAGAAGGCCACCACGTCGATGCGCCCGCCGGCGCGCAGCACCGCATCGTGCATCTTCCGGTGAATGGCATTGAGCGTGTCGAGATCGAGCAGGCCGCGGGCAATGCCGCTCTGGTTGCTGGTCACGGCCACATGCCAACCCGCCTGGCTCAGGCGCGCGATGGCGTCGAGGCTGCCCTCGATCGGTTGCCACTGTTCGGGCTTCGTGATCGTGCCAGTGACATCCTCGTTGATGACACCATCCCGGTCGAGCACGATGAGTTTCATGAGCTGCCCGTCGACTGCAGCCGGCCGATGTCGGCACTGGCATTGAAGAGCGCGTCGAGTTCGGCGAGCAGCGCAAGACGATTGGCCTTCAGCGCCGGATCATCGGCGTTGACCATGACCGAATCGAAGAAGGTGTCCACGGGGTCTCGCAGGGTGGCCATGGCAACCAGGGCCTGCGCATGGTTCTTCTCGCGACGGCAGGCGTCGACCGACGGCTTCAGCGCCAACAGTTCGCGATGCAGCGCCTGCTCCGCGCTCTCGCGCAGCAGCGACGGATCCACGCCGGCCTCGCCCGGGTTGCCCGTGGCCTTGTCGAGGATGTTGCCGACGCGCTTGGCCGCAGCCGCCAGCGCCTCGGCCGCCGGTTCCCTGCGGAAAGTGGTCACCGCCTCGAGCCGCGCTTCGATATCGAGTGGCCGATCGGACTCGGCGGCAAGTACTGCTTCGATGGCATCCACCGGATGACCACGCTCGGCGAGGTAACCACGCAGGCGTTCGATGACGTAGGCCTTGACTGCGGCCGGGTCGGCCTCGGTGAGGATGCTGCCGTAGGCATCGTGTGCCTTCTCGAGCATGGCGTCGAGCGAGAGGTCGATGTCCTTCTCGATGAGCATGCGCACGATGGCGAGCGCGGCACGACGCAGCGCATAGGGATCCTTCGCCCCGGTGGGCTTCAGGCCGATGCCGAAGATGCCGACGAGCGTGTCGAGGCGGTCGGCCAGCGCCACCACGGCAGCGACATCGTTCGAGGGCAGCGGCGCCCCGGCATGGCGTGGGTAGTAGTGCTCTTCCATGGCGCGCGCCACAGCCTCGACCAGACCGTCGCGTGCCGCATAGTAGCGCCCGCAGATGCCCTGCATGCTCGCGAGTTCCTTGACGATTTCGGTGTTGAGATCGCACTTGCACAGGGACACCGCCTGCGCCACCTCGGCGCTGTCGGCGCCGATCTCGTCGGCGAGCCAGGCGGCAAGGTCCTGCATGCGCGTGCACTTGTCGGCGACGCTGCCGAGTTTCTCCTGAAAGAGCATGTCGGCGAGCGCCGGCGTGTGATCGGCCAGACGTTTCCGGGCATCCTGTTGCCAGAAGAACATGGTGTCGGCAAAACGCGGACGGATCACGCGCTCGTTGCCCTGGATCACCGTGGCCGGATTGCTCGATTCGAGGTTCGCCACGGTCACGAAGGCAGGCAGTATCTCGCCCTCGGCGTCAAGTACCGCGAAGTAGCGCTGGTTTTCCTGCATGGTCTTGATCAGCGCTTCCTTGGGAATGGCGAGATACGCTTCCTCGAAGCGCCCACCGAGCGCCACCGGCCATTCCACGAGCGCATTGACTTCCTCGACCAGTGCCGGGTCCAGGAGTGCCGTGCCGCCCATGCGTTTCGCCTCCGCTTCGACCCCGTCGACGATGCGTTGTTCGCGCACCCGCATGTCAGGCTCGACGTACGCGGCGCGCAACACGCTTTCGTAGTCGGCAGGGGTACCGATGGTGTGCGGCCCGGGTGAATGAGAACGGTGGCCGCGGGTCTCGTTGCCGGCAGCATGGCCGAACGCCGACAAGGGCAGCACTTCGCTGCCATGCAGCGCCAACAGCCACAGCACCGGGCGCAGGAATTCGTGGGTTTCGTCCGACCAGCGCATGCGCCGCGGCATCGAAAGGTGCCTGAAGATGTCCGGGAGCGCCGCTTCCAGCACCGCAGCCAGCGACTTGCCCGGACGCGTCTGTTCGAGCATGAGCCATTCGCCCTTGGGTGTCTCGATGCGGGAAAGGTTCTCCGGCGTGGCCCCGGCGGATCGCAGGAAACCCTCGAGCGCTTTCGTGGGCTGCCCGGCCTCGTCGAAGGCAGCCGCCACCGAAGGCCCCTTGCGTTTCACCTGCTGCTCGGGTTGCGCGCTCGCCACGTCGGCAATGCGCAGACCGAGCCTCCGTGGCGTCGCGAATACTGCCGCCTGCGCACTCGTGAGCCCTGCCGCCCGGAGCGCGTCGGCCACACCCGCCGCCAGCTGCTCGGCCAGCGACTGCATCGAGCCCGCCGGCAGATCCTCGCAGCCGAGTTCGATCAGAAGATCCTTCATGTGCCTTCTCCGCTGTCGGCACTGGCCGTGTTGCCACCCGCCGCATCATCGGCCGGGCCACCATCGGCAGCCGACGTTTCGGTAATGTCATTTCCAGCGGCCGACTTGTCGAGCAACGGGAAGCCGAGCGCTTCGCGCCGCGCATGCCAGGTTTCGGCCGCTTTCCTTGCCAGGGCGCGCACCCGAAGGATGTAGCGCTGACGTTCGGTTACCGAAAGCGCATGGCGTGCATCGAGAAGGTTGAAAGTGTGTGAGGCCGTCAGCACCTGCTCGTAAGCTGGCAACGGCAACGCCGCTTCGCAGAGTCGCTCGCAATCGGCCTCGCACTGCGCGAACTGCAGAAACAGCGCATCGACATCGGCGTGCTCGAAGTTGTAGGCCGACTGCTCGACTTCGTTCTGGTGGAACACGTCGCCATAGGTGACGGGGCCGGCCGGCGTATGGCCCCAGACCAGGTCGTAGACGCTTTCCACGTGCTGGATGTACATGGCAATGCGCTCGATACCATAGGCGAGTTCACCGAGCACCGGTCTGCAGGGCATGCCCCCGCATTGCTGAAAATAAGTGTACTGCGTGATTTCCATGCCGTTGAGCCACACCTCCCAGCCCAGTCCCCAGGCACCGAGCGTGGGCGATTCCCAGTTGTCCTCGACGAAGCGCACGTCGTGTTCGGCCAGGTCGAAACCCAGCGCACGCAGCGAACCGAGGTAGATCTCCTGCATGTTCTCTGGCGAGGGCTTCATGACTACCTGGAACTGGTAGTAGTGCTGCAGACGGTTGGGGTTGTCGCCATAGCGACCGTCGGTCGGGCGGCGCGAAGCCTGGGTATGACAGGCGTTCCAGGGTTCCGGCCCGATGGCATGAAGGAACGTGGAGCTGTGAAAGGTACCGGCGCCCATCGGCATGTCGTAGGGCTGCTGCACGATGCAGCCCTGCGCCGACCAGTAGCGCTGGAGTACATCGATCATGCCCTGGAAGGTCATGACGTCCGAAGTCTGGCTTTGCGGGTTGTTGGTCACGTTGACTGACGAGATGGAAGCGCGAAGGATGCAAGGCTGTTGTGTCGGCAAGTTTACTGGAAACGCCGCGAGATCACTGAACGGTTGTGTACCGCTCACGGGAGCTGCGCACCCAGAGTCTGTACCCAATTGGACTGGCAGAGTTGTCGGAATCGACGGGTACACGACGTCCGAGCGTTCGGATCGTTGTTTGGGCAGGGGGGATGTTACGTTATGACTGGTGAACGAAGTACATGTATCAGGTGCTGGCTGCCGGGCGGATCCGAAGGCACAAGCGTGACGTCGATGGAGAATGGCCTGCTTGTCGATTCCTGGCTATGCTGGTGGAAAATATACGCACCCGAAATACGAGGCTGCACATCTGAACACACGACCATGGAGCATTCGCAATGCAAGTACCCCTACTCTGGTCAGCGACAATATTGAGCATCGTCATTTTTGCAACACACACCTTCATTGGTGGAGCACGCGTTGCAAAACCCTTGCTGGAAAGCCTTGGGCTCAAGCGGTCAATGCAACAGTCTGACTGAGTATATCGACAGGTTTTGACCAGTTCAATGTCTTCCGCGGGCGCGTGTTCAACTTGCACGCCACCTCGTCCAGCCG
>PDWI01000311.1_pt1 | contig 101581 bp, 73 predicted proteins | sample 1430891 | NCBI WGS metagenome assembly PDWI01 (sample SAMN01162508, study PRJNA174530) | Oral metagenome, whole genome shotgun sequencing project. | biome: Marine environment; feature: Marine mammal; material: Swab sample of the gingival sulcus; isolation source: swab sample of gingival sulcus... | reverse complement strand
GTTGGCAAATCGTGTAGGCGGCACATCGTAGTATTCTATATTGACCACATTTTCGGGTGGGATACTTTTAATCTGATTATCACTTGCTTTAATGCCATTTACTAAGAACAAAACTTTTCCCCCTTTCATACTCGTTACTGTTTGCTTAATTGGGTCTGGTGTTAGTTCAGGCAAAGCAATTAATAAATCTTTGGCATATTGAGCCTTTTCTTTTTGCTTTTGTGTAAATGTATAGACACTTTTATCGGCATACTGTTTTTTGTTTGATGCTGTGATTACAATTTCTTGTAAATCCGTTGCCTGTTCTTTTAGAGTAATTATCCCCAAATCGTTTTTGGTTGGATTAAGTTTTTTTGTTTCAAACCCCATAAAGCTAATTTCTAAATAAAATGGAGTTTGTGTTTTTACAATAAGTTCAAAATTTCCTTTGTCGTCTGTGCTAACACCTGTTATTACTGTTGTGTCGGCACTATTAATAGCCGTTACTGTGGCATAGGCAACCGGTTGTTTTTTGCTGTCTAATATTTTTCCTTTGTAAGTTTGTGCATTTGAAATTATTGCTAAACACACAATTAAGAGTGTTAATAATGTATTTCTCATCTATCTGAAATCTTTAAGTTTAAAATTGACTTTTACAGAAAAGACGTAAAATTAATACTATTGTTACAAACAAAAAATTGAAAATTGAAAATTGAAAATTGAAAATTGAAAATTGAAAATTGAAAATTATACCTTTAATTTATTTATTTTCAAACACTTAGAGGAGAATATTTTTTTGATATTTTTTTATTTGCAGTTTGCTATTAATAAAAAAAAGGCGAGAGACTCAAAACTTTCGTCTTAAATCTCTCGCCTTTAAGCGGTCCGGACGAGACTCGAACTCGCGACCCCATGCGTGACAGGCATGTATTCTAACCAGCTGAACTACCGGACCTTTGAACAAATTGCTCTTTTGCGGATGCAAAGATACACTTTATTTTTATTTGCGCAAAATAAAAACAATAAATTTATCTTTTTCTTTCAAAAAAACAATGTCGGTCTCTATTTAATAATCTCATTATCAAATAATTACAAAGAAAAATATTTCTCTTTATTTTTTGTTGATTTTAGGATTGTTTTTGTGTCTGTCTTGATCCCTGGTTGTTTTTTTTATCAAATTTTCTTCCAAAGCTTGGGTCAAATCGACTCCGGTTTGATTGGCAATGCAAAGCAATACAAAAAAGACATCAGCCAGTTCATCGGCAAGATTCGCTGCCTCATCAGATTTTTTAAATGATTGCTCCCCGTAGGTTCGTACCATAATACGCGCCAATTCGCCGACTTCCTCAGTTAAAATTGCCAAATTGGTCAATTCACTGAAATAGCGAACACCATAGGTTTTAATCCAATCATCAATGCGGCTTTGTGCTTCCTTTATCAGCATATGTATATAAAAAAGGCAGCAATCCTAAAGGGTTACTGCCTTGAGTTTCACATTTTTACATGCAGTGCATGTATTTTTCGACTAATTCTTTAATCTTATCGTTCTTACCGTAAAGTTCTTCGCTTAATTTTTGATCATTATAGCTTTTTAGTTTTTCCACAAAAGCATCAATGGTTATTTTAGGAAAAATACCGTCTTTTTCGTAAAAACTGCGATCGCGTTCCAAACATTCGGCAGAATCAAAACAGGATTGCGGCAAGGCTTGCAAGGAGTTTAGCAAGTCTTTTTGATCATCATCAAAAATATTGACATTGACGTACAATTTTTCGGCTTTTTTGAGAGCATTTTTGTCTGTCAAACCATCCTTAGCAGCCAAAATCATTCCTGCCACCAGATGATAGATATCGGCAGATCCGTCCGGCACTCGAAGTTCTGCGGTTTGTTTGCCTTCAATATACGGCACCTCTCCTCGTTCCTGCGGGTTTGCGTCTTTGATCATTTGAGTTTCTTTGATCCAGCCCAAAGGTACGCGTACCAAGGTGGAACGATTGCTGTCGCCCCAACAAATCATGGTGGGAGCTTCTTGGTGAGGAACTAAACGCAGGTAAGAGGTCGGGACAGTATTGCCAAATGCGGTTAAAGATTGAGCTTTGCCCAATATACCGGCGATTACTTTTTTTGCGGTATCTGTCAATCCGTTTCTGTCAGCCATTTGATTGACACCGTCTTTATCTACTTGGAAATGAATGTGCATACCGCTTCCCGCTTTTCCTACGGTTATTTTTGGAGCAAAACTGATCAACAATCCATACTGTTCGCCCAACATGCGTAAAATCCATTTGGAGAGAATCAATTGCTCTACAGCACTTGCCGGTTCTACGGGCATAAATTCTATTTCGTGCTGTTCATAAGTCATTCCGTCTTGATTAAAGTTGCCGACTTCGGAGTGACCGTATTTTATCTTTCCTCCGCATTGAGCAATCAACTTCATTGCTTCCAAACGCAAAAACTCGTAGTTTGTAAAAGGTTGTGCACTATGATAACCTTTTTGATCTACGGCAGGGTAAAGTTCTTCTTCGTTGCCGATGATGTAGTACTCCAGTTCTCCCATAGCTTTGAAGTCCAAGCCGGTTTCTTGTTTGAAGGAGGTTACGGCTTTTTTCAAAATGTATTCCGGAGCGGCTTCAAACGGGGTGCCGTCTTTGCGATAAAAGGAGCACATGATGTCTAAGGTCGGAACTTCAGCAAAAGGGTTAAGGAAAGCTGTACTGAAACGCGGAATCACGTATAAATCGCTGTTCCCGGCTTCTATGTAAGAAAACAAACTGGAGCCGTCCACGCGTTCGCCGGTGGCGAATATGGTTTCCAAGTAATTTTTGCCTGTGATGACAAAATTGAGGGTCTTCAATCGACCGTCTTCTCCCACATAGCGAAAATTGAGCATTTCAATTTCAAAATCATCTATGAACTTTATGATGTCATAGCGTGTAAATTCGCTAGCCGGTTTCTTTAAATGTTTAACCAGCTTATTAGGATTCATCAAAACTTCGAGTTCTCTCATAATTATGTTCTTTTAAAAATATTTAATATCAAAATACAGCGACAAAGATAAAAAAATTAAAGTATCGATAATACTGCCGATATGTAATTTTCTTAAAATTTTATCATTGTTTTTTAGCGGCTCATTTTTTGTCGATGTATGCTTGACAGTCGGTCAATAAATGGGTGGCTAAAATAGCATTCTCTTTTAAGAGACAGGGGATGTTTTCTATCACGGGATAGGCTAAAAGGCTTTCTTCGGAATAAAGCAAGGAGGAACTGTGTAAAGTCAGTTTTGTCTTCGTGAGGGGGCAACTTAAATCCGGATTGTTTTGAGCGGAAGATTGCTTTTCAATAATCATAATGGCTGTAGGATTCAACGGGTTTGCCTGTTCTTCCAGCAATTTGTGTTCAATGATTTTATATCCTAATTTTTGGGCTGTAGCATATAAGTTTGTTACATATCCATGCTCTTGCATTCGTTTGCGCGCTTGTTCTTCGGCAAATTCATAAGAGGGTTCTAAAAGAATCAGGTATTGATTCGTGATTCGATAAAGTTCTTTTAAGGCTTCCTCTTCTTTGCCTCCGTTGGGTTCTACGGAGTGTGCGGTGTAAACAATGTCAACCGAATTGTCCGGCAGGGGAATTTCAAAAAGATTGGCCGTGAATAGAGAAATGTTTTTGAAATTAGACTTTTCCAAAAAGAAGTTTGCAAATTTGAGCCTTGACCATGAAATATCAAACCCCAGAATCTTTGAAGGAAGTTTTTTTAACTGTTTCAATAAAGTGCAGAGGGTAGTCGCCTCCCCCACACCAACCTCAATAATGGAGTCGAATTGTCCTAAGTTTTCGATTATTCCTGCCAAATACTTACAAGTTTTGTCTTTTATCTCTGAGTATTCAGGTTGAGTATAAAAGGTTTTAATGTAAGAACCTGCTTGAAAATCGTAACTGATTAACACATCTTCTACGGTCGTTTTTGTTTCGGGGGTGTTTTTTTTCAAATATTGGATAATATTTTCACCGCTTTGATATATCTCTTTAATCTTTGCTAATTGTTCAAACTTTTTCATGGGTATCCTTTAAAATGTGAGCTCCTTTTCTTTAATATAAGCATTTTGTTCGCACCGGCAATACAACGTATCGCTATGTTAAACTTTAAGCTTTGTTTCGTTCTTTGTTTTTTTTATACAATCACTTGTTTCCTTCCTTTCTTTATCGGTTAAAGGTTTACTCTGAATGACAAAGTCGCCTCCTTTAGGAGTTGCAATATATCCCATTTTTAGATGTTTTAAAAGTGTTTTTCAACCAATTTCTTTGCAGATAGCATCTCTATGATCATCTTTTGATTTTTGAAATGATACGCACCCAAGGTCTTTTCATAATGTTCTATCAAATTTGTTTTTGAAATTTCCTGCACCACCTTCGTAAAGTTTTTTTCCAACATATGGTATTAAGAACAGAATTGGTCAATTTATCAATCATAAAACCTTGTTCTATTTCTTGTTTTTTGTCCATACGGCAAATTAACTAAAACCTAAATGAACAACAAAATGAAGGGGAGGACAATCAAATCCATTTCTCCCCCTCATTTTTTTGTAAAATTTTATAGAGCATCTACCTAAACCCCAATCAACAACTGTGATGCTTTTTCTAATTCCTTATCGCAAGAAATTGACCTGCCTGCAACAGACATTTATCACCCTCTGTCTATATTGACCTCTATCTGCTGCCTGCCAAAATGGCTCCCAAGAAATTATGTAACCTTAACAAGGCATATTCATGGGAAGTCAAAGCGTTCAATTGCATTTGCGTACGAATAGATGAGAAGGCAAATTTTGCTTCCAAAGCGTCATATACCTCGCGAACGGTATTGCCGTAGATTTTCTTGCCGTCTTCTTTTCGGGTGCTGAGGATCCGAATTGCTTCACGATAAATCTCTGCTGCACGTCCGACATCATCGGAAACTCCTTTCAAATCATCTTTCGGAAGGGAGGTATAATACATCAACTCTTGATACAGGTTCTCAATTACTTGCGTAAGTATTTTTGCCGCTTTTTCGGGTCTGTCAATATCAAAATACATATTGCCCAAAACCAAGTCATAGTAGTTAAAGGTTACCAATCGATTCGGGAAGAGTTTAAATATTTTGTCCAAAGCTTTCTCTGCTTTTTCTTTTTTCCCTTCTTCTATAAGTTTTTCGACCAGTGCCAAGAATGAACTTTTAAAGTTTATGGCAAAACGACTGTTGTTTTCATCAAAATAAATTTTGTCGGGATCTTTCTCTGTTCCTCCCCATCGAAATTTATTCATCAGATTATCATACAAAATATCGGAATTTACACTTCCAAGGCTTCCCGGAAGTGCTTTTTGAGAACGAATCGGCACGATACGGTAAGCCAAACCGTCCAATCGGAAATAGTTTTCCATTTGCATATAGCTGCTTCTCGCTACGGTGGATGCAAAATAAACGGGACGTTCCCAGATATTGGAAGCAAGCAAATCCAATACGGCCATTTGATTTTTTTGCAAATGGCTTCCGTTCATTGTCCATTCTACAGAGCCGGCAATCAAATCTTTATCTTCTTCCGGAACAATTCCTTTGGATAATATTTCTTTTTTGTTCACAGGAATAAAAAACTTGCGAGAGGGCAAATAGTTGATATATTCTCCATTTTGTTGAGGAAGTTTGTAGGCTTTGCTTTCTTGTCCTACGTGCTTGATTATGGTTTTCAATGAAACGGAAGTTTCTGCAATCTTCTGGATAAAAATTGCGGATTCCTTATTCAGCGCTTGCAATTCTTGGAGGTTTATTCCTAAATCTTTCCCCTTATTGATTTCCTCCAATTTGTTGCTGAACATAAACAGACGCAAAGGATCTGTCCGATCTGCACCGGCTGCAAGAGTTTGAAAGTCTTTGGGATAAATTTCCGGAAATTTAGACCTTTTCAGCAACTCTAAAAGTCTGTCAAACAGACTATTGTATTGTTCCTCGAATTGTGTTTTATGTATATTGTATTTTTCTTGCAAATAAATATTCGGGTTAATTGCAAAGTAGAGGACATCACGCTTACCTTCTTCTATTTGCTCCGGATTCAGTGTAAATTTCACCGGTGATGAATCATATGCTTTTTTTCTCATTTGGTTGACATACCAATCCGTATTAAAATAGCTCAAGTTTATCACGCGCACATCTGTCCGGAAACCTTCCACCTCCTGGACATACCAAAGCGGAAAAGTGTCATTATCTCCATTGGTGAAAATAATGGCATTAGGAGCACAAGATGAGAGATAATTTTTGGCATAATCGGTTGTGGTGTATCGGTTGGAGCGGTCATGATCGTCCCAATTTTGAAATGCCATCAATACAGGAACGAAAAGAGAAAGCGTTGCGGCAATTGCTGCCGAGGGCAGCGAAGGCAGTTTTATTCCTTTGTGCAGGATACGCGCCAAAAATGCTACGCCAAATCCTATGTATAAGGCAAATGCGTAGAATGAGCCGGCATAGGCATAGTCTCGTTCCCGAGGTTGAAAGGGAGGTTGATTCAAATACAGTACAATCGCGATACCGGTGAAGAAGAAGAATAACAAAATTACCCAAAAATACTGCCTTCCTTTTTTGCTGCTTCGGAATAGAAATACCATTCCCAATATACCGAGCAAGAGAGGTAAGAAGAAGTAAACATTCCGACCTTTGTTATTTTTAAGGAAATCGGGCATTTTACTTTGGTCACCCAAACGCCAATTGTCAATAAAGGAAATACCGCTGATCCAATTCCCGTTTTTAACATCTCGGTACCCGTGATGACTTTTTCCGTGTCCTTGAATATCATTTTGTCTGCCGGCAAAGTTCCACATGAAATATCTCCAATACATGTAATTCAACTGATAATGAAAGAAATACTTCAAGTTTTCTCCAAATGTAGGGAGTCGTTTCAAGCTGCGCAAGTCGTATTGCAATTCGCCGGTTTGATTATTCCTTATCGGTTCCTTTGTATTCGGATCCAAGCTGAGTTCGTAGAAATCTCCCATATCCTTGCCGATCCAATGGATATATCCTTTTATGTGATCAGGTCTTTGTTGGTCGCTGTACATCCGCGGAAAAAACATGATGTCTCTTGAATTGTAATTCCTTCTTTTGCTGTAATCGACTATTTTGTAAGTATCCCGTCCTTTCTCGTCTTTCTTTTCGTAGCGTATCGCCGACTCTTTTTTCAAGGGTTCTTTGGGATCCAAAGTTGAATTAAATGCTTGTCCGAAAATCAAAGGTCTATCGCCATATTGTTCTCGGTTTAAATATCCTAAAAGAGAAAATACATCATCGGGTTTATTTTGATTCATCGGTGTATCGGCAATGGAGCGAATCAATATCAAACTGAATGAAGAATATCCGATGAGAATGACCGTAAGCATTGTAAAAATTGTATTCCAAAGAGCTCTGTTCTTTTTCAAGGTGTAATAAATACCAAAGGCTAAAAGTGCAAATGTGATAAGAAAATAAAAAATCAAGCCGGAGAAGAAGGGCAATTTAAAGGAATTAACAAAGAGTAATTCAAATTTAGAGCCTATCACAAAAAATCCTTGCACGATTCCGTACATGATTATTGCTAAAGTTCCCACAGAAATGATGCCGGCATAGAGAATCCCTTTGAAACTAGTGTTATATTTTTTGAAGTAATAAATGTACACAATTGCGGGTATTGCCAAGAGGTTTAGCAAGTGTACCCCTATGGAAAGTCCCATCAGATAAGCAATCAAAATAAGCCATCGATTGGCATATTTTTGGTCAGCTTCGGCTTCCCACTTCAGGATTGCCCAAAAGACCAAGGCCGTAAAAAGCGATGAAGTTGCATACACTTCGCCTTCCACTGCCGAAAACCAAAAAGTGTCAGAAAAAGTATATGCCAATGCTCCAACAAGACCACTTCCAATAATTGTAATCAGCTGATTTTTAGAGAGATCATCGTCTTTTTGCAAAACTCGCTTAGCCATGTGAGTAATACTCCAAAAGAGGAATAAAATGGTAAAAGCAGATGCCAATGCGGAAAGGATATTGACCATCAAAGCAACCTTTGTAACATCACCAAATGCAAACAAGGAGAAGAAATGCCCCAGAATCATAAAAAAAGGTGCGCCGGGCGGATGCCCCACCTCCATCTTATGAGCAGAAATGATAAATTCCCCGCAATCCCAGAAACTCGCAGAAGGCTCAATGGTTAAAAAATAAGTAACAGCGGCTATTCCGAAAGCCAACCAACCGGTTAAATTATTGATACGTTTGTAGTTGTACATATAAAGTTCTTTTCTAAAAATCGGAGCGAAAGTAAAAATTTATTTTTAAATGCAAAGAAAAAATACAAAAATCCTTTTAAAAACCGGTCTCTCAAAACTTTTGTAGCCATTTCTCTCCCAAGATTATAAATTTAAACTACTTTTGTTTTTTTATTTGCCCTTTTTATGAAGCCACATAAAATCAATATTGCAGTACTCGGCGGCGGCTACTCTTCAGAAGATGAAATCTCTCGCCAATCAGCAGCCTACGTTGCCCGGCAGCCGGATCAAGACATTTATAATGTATATCTTGTCGATTTAGACAAAAACGGTCAATTTTCAGTTTCTTTGGACAACAAAAAATATGAAATAGACAAAAATGATTTTTCTTTAACAATTGATAATGAGACTATTAGATTCGATATAGTATATCCCGTCATACACGGAACTCCCGGCGAAGACGGCTTGTTGCAGGGATATTTTGAGATGCAAAAAATTCCTTTTATCGGGTGCAACAGCCTTTGCTCCGCACTCACTTTTCACAAATATTATTGCAATCAATACCTCAGATCCGCACAAATTGTCTCTATAGCCCCCTCTGTTTTAACCGAAAAAAAACGGGAAATTTCAAACGAAAAAATATTGCAAACCGTAGGATTGCCCTGTTTTGTAAAGCCGGATGCCGGAGGCTCCAGCTTCGGGATAAGCAAAGTGAAAAAAGCCGAAGAACTGCCCCAAGCCTTAGAAAAAGCATTTGCGGAAAGCAAACAAGTAATTGTTGAAAAATTTATTCCCGGCAAAGAAATATCCTGCGGAATGTTCAAAGCAAACGGCAAATCTTATCCTTTACCCCCCGCAGAAATTGTCAGCAAGAATGAATTCTTTGATTATCAAGCCAAATATGATGCAAGCCTCAACGAAGAAATAATCCCGGCTCGGCTCTCCGAAAAACAACGCAAAGAGTGCCAACAAATTACCTCAAAAATTTATGACCTGTTGAATTGCAAAGGCATTGTCAGAGTGGATTATATTCTCTCCGAAAATGAATTTTACTTCTTGGAAATCAATACAATACCCGGAATGACCCAAGAAAGCATTGTCCCCAAAATGTTGCAAGCAGCAGGCATCTCTTTCGCCCAAGCTGCCGAGCTTCTCATCAATGATATTCTGAAAAAGTGAAATTGGCAGAACTCTATAAACGAAGTCTGAACTTGGAGTTTTTGACCGTCTCCGAAGGCGTTTTTTTATTTGAAAATGCCCCGGTAAGCGAGTTGATGTTCATCGGAAACGAAATCCGAAAGCAGCACCAAGGTGAAGAAAATCGAAACAAAGTCGGCTGGATTATTGACCGAAATGTAAACATCACAAACATTTGCATCGCACGATGCAAGTTTTGCAATTTTTACAGAAAACCCGGCAGTAACGACTCTTACATCACCTCCTTGGAAGAATACGACAAAAAAATAATCGAAACCAAAGAAGCCGGAGGCAATCAACTACTGCTACAAGGAGGCTTGCACCCGCAAATGAACTTGAACTATTACAAGCAACTATTCAATGCGCTGAAACAAAAACACCCGGATATAAAACTTCATGCCTTGGGTCCGGCAGAAATTCATCATATTGCTCAACTCGACAAACTCAGCTACGAGCAAGTCCTCGGTGAACTTCGCGAAGCCGGATTAGACAGTTTGCCCGGTGCCGGTGCCGAGATTCTCTGCGACCGCGTACGCAAAATTGTTTCCAAAGGCAAATGCAGTTCCCGACAATGGCTCGATGTCATGCGAGCCGCACACCGCTTGAATTTCACCACCTCTGCCACAATGATGTTCGGGCATGTAGAAACCACCGAAGAACGTATGCAGCACTTCGTCAAATTACGCGAGGTGCAAAATGAAAAGCCCCCGGAAAGCGAAGGATTCACCACCTTCATTCCCTGGCCCTTCCAAGATTATGAAACGGAATTGAACAAAAGACTCGGGATAAAAAACCATGTTACAGCTCAAGAATATCTGAAAATGATAGCCTTAGCGCGAATCATGATGCCCAATATCAAAAACGTGCAAGCCTCATGGCTCACCGTGGGAAAAAATACGGGACAACTCAGCCTGCATGCCGGCGCCAACGATTTTGGATCAGTAATGATAGAAGAAAACGTGGTGTCTGTTGCCGGAGCTAACCATCACTTTAACGTACAAGAAATTCAAGCTGCCATACGCGAAGCCGGATTCCAACCCGCTTATCGCAACCAAAAGTATGAATACGAAAATCAACCCTCTAAAATACAAACAAAATGTCCGTATTAACCTTTACCGCAGACTATTCAGAAAAAAAATGGAAAGATTTTTTAGTCGAAATCTTAGGCGAAGATTTAGCCTCTCAAGCTCACATAGAATCACACGGAACTGCAAAAAAATATTCCGCTAAAGTGCTGATAGACAAATATAAACACAATCCTTCTCTTGAAGAAAAATTAAAGAAAAATGAACACATACACTCCATTTTTTTAATAAAAAACGGCAGCGTCAAAGCAATCGACTAAAATATGCCCATGCCCGACGACTTATTGAAATACCAAATTGCCATAACCCTGCTGCCCGGAGTAGGATTTGCCAATGCCAAAACCTTAATTTCAAAAAGCGGCGGACTCCTTCCTTTTTTCAATTCCGATTATAACAGTCTGAAAAAAATAGACGGCATTGGGGAAATCACCGTAAAAAAAATTATAGCCGCAAGACCCCACTGCTTAAAAAGAGCCGAAGAAGAACTTGAATTTATTCGTAAAAACAAAATTCAAACCTACTTCTATAAAGATGACGACTATCCTTTTCTATTAAAAGAATGCAAGGACAGCCCCTTGCTCCTTTTCTCCAAAGGAAAAATCAACCGAATGGAAAACCGGAAAATTATCAGCATCGTAGGCACTCGAAAAGCAAGCAATTACGGAAAATCTTTCTGTGAAAGCCTCATCAAAGATCTTGCAGAATCCAACTTAAACCCCATAATAATCAGTGGATTAGCATACGGAATTGATATTTGTGCTCACCGCGCAGCATTAAAACATCAACTGGATACCCTAGCTGTCTTCGGGCACGGATTAGACCGCTTGTACCCGCAAGCCCATCGCGATACAGCCCGAGAAATTTTGACATCAGGCGGCGCACTCATCAGTGAATTTTTGAGCCAAATGAAATTTCAACCACAAAACTTTTTGCAGCGCAACCGCATCATCGCCGGTATGTCGAAAGCCGTCATTGTCATCGAATCCGCAGCCAAAGGAGGCGCCCTCACGACCGCCAACATTGCCAACTCTTACAACCGAGAAGTATTTGCACTGCCCGGAAGAGCTACCGATGAATATTCCGAAGGATGCAACGCTTTGATTAAGAATAATCAAGCCATTTTGTTGCAATCCTACAAAGATCTTGAATACTTTATGAATTGGGATACTCCCGATCCCGGGAAGCAACTTCAACTCTTCCAAGAATTATCCGAAGATGAGAAGCATATGGTCGAAATCTTGAAATCAGAAGAACAAATGCCTATCGACAAAATTTGTAAACTGAGCAAATTCAACATGAGTCGAGTTTCCTCTCTTTTGTTGGAAATGGAGTTTAAAGAAATCGTCCGGTCTTCTCCGGGAAAAATATTTTCTCTTTCCAATAAAAATTATAAATAACTTATAATCAAATACTTAAAAAAAAGAAAAAACGATGATCCGCACCTCTTTTATAAAATCTTTTTTCATTGCACTTCTTCTATTTTGCAGCACCAATCAAGGATTTGCTCAAAAAAAAACAAGCCCATATCCGGAAAAACCCAAGTTAATCATCAGCATATTTGTAGAAGGCATGCGCTATGATTACCTCTATCAATTTTGGGAACACTTTACCGAAGGTGGTTTTAAAGCCCTGATTAACAATGGGTTAATTTTTCAAAATGCAGAATATACGCACTATTACACCGAATCGGCTCCAGGCTATGCCTCTTTTGCCACCGGTGCCGACCCTTCACGCCACGGAATCACGGGAAGCTTTTGGCGCAATCGCATTTTTAAGAGAAAAGAATTTTGTGTGGAAGACCCGAAGGCTCGCCCCTTGGGCACTTCCTCCCTTTTGGAGAAATATTCCCCGAAGCACCTTCTGGCTCCCACCTTTTCAGATGCCCTGAAAATTTCCAACTTCAAAAAATCAAAAGTCATTGGCATATCTCCTAAAAACTATGCCGCAATACTCCCGGTAGGCCACCTGGCAAACGCCGCCTATTGGATTGATAAAAAGAATGCTCAGTGGATATCTTCCGACTATTATCTCCCCGTATTACCGGAATGGGTAAAAAGGTTTAACAACAAAAACTTTCCCAATATTTACTTAAACAAAACATGGGTAACTTCTTTACCTATAAATAGTTACCACACAAGTTTGAATGACAACAACTCTTTTGAAACAGGATTTGCCGGGAACAAAATCACCTTCCCCTACAACTTAAAAGAGTTACGCCGGAAGGGCAACAACATCTTTCATTTACTGAATTACACCCCCTTCGGCAATACCTATACCAAAGATTTTGCAATTTCAGCCATCGTAGCCGAAAATCTTGGCAAGGACAACTACTGCGACTATCTGCATATTGGCTTTACCGCCAATCAAAAAGTTGCGGAAAAGTTCAGCATCCGCTCCGTAGAACTTGCGGATACTTACATTCGTTTGGACAAAGATTTAGAGCATTTACTGAAATTTGTCGATGAATTTGTCGGCAGAGAAAATACGCTCATTATCTTGACCTCAGACCGAGGCTCCGGCGATTCTCCAAAAATGCTTGAAAGTCTAAAAATGCCGGGAGGATATTTCAAAGACAAAAAAGTCCCCTTGCTTTTGGAGAGTTATCTGCGCGCCATGTATCATATCAAGGATTTGCCGGTATATTTTGACGGTGCCTACCTTTACCTGGATCGACAAAAGATCGAAAAAGCCAAGCTCTCCCTTGCCGAAGTGCAAGCTCGTGCCGCAAATTTCTTAATAGATTTCAAAGGCGTAAACAATGTGCTGACTTCCAGTAACTTAGAAAGCAGAAGTTACAACTCTGATCTGCTTAAAAAAGTACAAAACAATTACCATAAGCAACGCTCCGGAGATCTTTCCGTCCTGCTTTTGCCCGGCTACCGTCCCGGCAGCAATCCGGCCTACGGTTCCGGATACAAAAATTACTCGCACGTCCCTCTGGTACTTTACGGATGGAAAACCAAGCCCGGAAAAACCTTCCGAAAAACAGCCGTCAAAGATATAGCTTCCGGCATATCCTACTTATTGCAAATCGCCTTTCCAAGTGCCTCAGACGGACAAATTCCCGAAGCATGGGTGCAAAATTTACATGACTGATGAAGCAATATAAATACCTAATTTTATCGAAAGCTCTTATCTTTATTTGAAAAATAAAGAATTTATGCCTTATTTTGCGTTCCCGATTAGGGCTTATTCTAAAAATACTATAATGAAAAAGAAATCAATAATAATCATACTACTCCTGTGGGTAAGTACTTTATCCGCACAAAATAACGAGACCTCGGATATACAAAAAAGTATTGCCGAACTGAAAGCAATGCCCGATGACACGACAAAAATAAATGAAATCAACAACTTCATTTGGCAAAATAAATTCATGGGTGTCAATGAAGAAATCACAAAATTAGGTCTTTACTGCAAAACACTCTCCGAGGAATTGGACTTCCCCAAAGGAGCCGGAACTGCCTTGAAGAATACAGCAGCCATGTTCTACTACGGAGGTGATTATGAAACAGCCATTGATTATTACCAAAACGCCTTGGAGTTCTACAAACAAGCAGAATATCCGAAAGGGGTCGCAGCCTCCTTTCAAAACTTGGGCAATATTTATTCTCAACAAGGACTATACAAACAAGCTCTTGATTTCTACTACAAAAGTTTGGAGAAATATGAAGAAATTCACTACACCAAAGGAGTATCCGGAATTTACGATGCGATAGGCAATGTCCATAAATCAAACAATGATGTGGGACATCTTGAAAAAGCCTTGGAATATTACAAAAAAGCGTATAAAGTCCGAAAAGAAGCCGGAGATGAGCCCAATCTGGCCTCTTCTTATTTGCACATAGGCGATATTTTTCTAACTGACTCTCGCCAACCCGGGCATATTGATTCAGCCCTCGTCTATTTCAAAAAAGCAAGAACTATTGTAGATAAATTCCAATTGATGCAATACTACGGCACTGTACATGACGGATTGGGGAATATATTCCGAATGCGCAACATGCCCGACAGTGCGCTCTACCACTTAAAAGAAAGTTTACACTTCAAAGAACAGGTACAAAACACCTTCGGCGTCATTGCCTCCGAAAAATATATCGGACAATATTTTTGGACCTTCGAAAATCCTGATTCCGCCTTGTACTACTACAAAAAAGCCATCGAAAAATCAAAATCTATTGATGCCGAACAACTCACACACGACATCTCCTTAGACCTCGCGTCCCTCTATCACAGCAAAGGCGATTACAAAAACGCCTCTCAATACTACGAAGCATATATCCTGATGCATGACTCCCTCCAAAACGATGAGATCAGAAAACAAATGACACGGGTAGAAATGCAATATGAATTTGACAAAAAAGAAAAAATCAAAGAAGCAGAACGAAAAGCAGAAAAGAAACGACAAGGCATCATCACCGGAGCCGCCCTCGCCGGCTTTGCACTTATGATGCTTCTGGCAATCGTCCTCTTCAAAAGTTATCGAAATAAGAAAAAAGCAAACCTGGCACTGGAGGAAAAAAATAACGAAATTATCAGCAAAAATGCTATGCTCAATCAACAAAAAGAAGAAATTGAAGCACAGCGCGATGAAATCGAAACACAACGCGATTTTGTCATTCGTCAACGCGACAAAATTGCCGAACAAAACCAAAACATCAAAGACAGTATCTTCTACGCACAAAGAATACAAGAAGCGATGCTTCCCCCAAAAAGTTTTCTGGAACAATTATTCTCCAAACATTTTGTCCTCTTCCGTCCTCGAGACATTGTGAGCGGAGATTATTATTGGGCAGTACGGCGCGGACAGAAAATCATGATTACCGCCGCAGATTGTACAGGACACGGAGTACCCGGAGCATTTATGAGCCTGCTCGGCATATCATTCCTCAATGAAATTGCAAGCAGTCTTTCCGACAAAGACCTTAAACCCGACATTATTCTTGGAGAACTGCGTGAAAAAATCAAAATATCACTCCGACAAACAGGCGGAGAGAATGAAACCAAAGACGGAATGGATATGGGTCTGTGTGTCATTGATATGGAAAAGAATACCCTGGAATATGCCGGAGCCAACAATCCGATGCTGCTGGTAAGAAACGGAGAACTCATCAAATACAAAGCCGACCGAATGCCTGTAGGTATTTACATCAAGGATGATCAACCTTTTACAAGACATACGGTAGAACTACAACCGGGAGATCAGTTTTATTTACTGTCTGACGGTTACATAGACCAATTCGGAGGTCCCAATGGTCGAAAGTTTATGATCAAAAATTTCAAACAACTCGTCCTGAACAACAGCCATTTGGAAATGCCAAAACAAAAAGAAATCCTCAACAAAACTATAGAAGACTGGATCAATTACAATATCAACAATCCGGAAGCGGAAACATTCACCCAGTTGGACGACATCATAGTTTTGGGATTTTCTGTTTAAAACATATAAACAATTGATAATCAAATAAAAATGAAAAATAAACTTCAACTCATCAGCTACTTGCTGCCGGCAATCGCAACAATATTTTTATCCTCTTGTACTCAAACACCGGATAATCTGGAACTAATTCCCAAAGAAACTCATCTGATTTCCGCAATAGACGTTTACTCTCTCGCAAAAAAAGGAAAATTGGAAGAAGTCAAAAACTTAAACCTTTTTAAAGCCTTCCGGAAAGAGGTGCAAAATGAAGACAAAGCAACTTTTAAAATGCTGCAAAGTTTTACGGAAAACCCCGAAACTTCCGGTATTGACTTCAAAAGAGATGTATTTGTCTATTACATAAAAGAAGAAGATAAAGGCTATGCCGCTCTATCCACAGTCTTACTGAGTGAAAAAAAATTCACCCGTTTTTTTAAAGATTTAGGAAAGAAACTGCACAAGGATTTTGAACTTGTTGAAGATGGCAAAATAAAACTCGCCATTTTCAAAGACCATGCTTACGGTTGGGACTCTGATAAATTACTCCTGTTATCAGCCCTGTCCTACAAAAATCGAGAAAATTTGGACACAAAAATAAAAGAACTTTTTGCTTTGAAGAAAAACGAGCAAATCACTCAAAATAAGGAGTTTACAAAATTTTATGAAAAGAAAAAAGACATCAACATTTGGCTGTCTTCAAATATCTTGGACACCAAAATTGCCCAACTGATCAAACACACGAACGGCTTTGCCATCGAAAACAATTATATCTTCGGATTTTTAGACTTCAAAAAAGATAACATCAACTTACATTCAGAAGTTTTACTCAACGAGGAGAATGAAAAAAAGATGAAAGAATACAAAATCTTTCAAAATAACTTCAACCCGCAACTTCTTACTTATTTCCCTCAAAAAAACTACATCGTAGGCGCTGCCTCAATCCATCCGGAAAACTACTTCAAATTCCTGAGCCAAGGCGCTAAATACCAAATGATGTTGCCAAAAATAGAACAAGCACTCGGATTTCCTTTGGAAGAACTTTTTAAAAGCCTGAAAGGCAGCTTCTTACTCAGCCTTTTTGACCTAAAAAAAGAACATCTCTCTTACACTTCTTGGGGCGAATATTTTGACGAAACATTGGCAACAAAAATGAGAAATAAACGTATCGACAAAGCCGGAGATTTAAACCAAGAGGACAAAGATGCCCTAAATCAAGGACAAACCATAAAACTCACGGGAGACAACAGCGATTACAGCATCAATATCAAAAATGTACTTAAAAAAGGAGGTACCGCAGAAACTGCAATTGCCAAAAACAGTCGAGTAAACTGGTACAAAGGCGGATGGACTTACGGCAAAAATGTCCCTAAAGAAAAAGACGCAATTATTCCGCAAGTTGGATTTGCAGCCGACCTCAACAGCGATGAATTTATCCAAAAACTCATTGCCAAAATACCTGAAACAGATCGCATTGCACACGAAAATTATACCGAAATTTCTTTCCCGAAATTCTCCCTGTTTTTAGGCATTAATCAAAATGTATTCTTCCTCACCAACAGCGAATCTCAGATGCAAACATTCTTGAACGGCGGATCACCTTCCGATAATCTGAACAACACAAAATTCGCCTCCGAAATCAAAAAAAGTCCTTGCTATTCCTACTTCAACCTAGACTACGATTCTTATCCCGAAGACTTAAAAAATGAACTTGAAGGAGATATGACAAGAAAGACAAAAATCATTTTGAGTCTTTGGAAAGACCTCTCCGACAATATAGAAATAAAATATATTGACGAAAAAAATGCCGAATTCATTTATAATCTGAAGAAAAAAGGCAGTAACAGCCTCCACACGATACTCACAACCGTGGACGAATATTATGAAGAGCTAATGACACTCTAAAAACAGGAATGCGCATCGAATTGCATAACATAAAACCTGCCTACATGTCGGAAAGTGAAATTGAGCACTCTGACGTCTATTTGCAGGACAATTGTTACTTCGAAAAAGGGAAAAAATATCTGCTCAAAGCAGCCTCGGGACATGGAAAATCCTCCTTGCTCAACTTCATTTACGGCAGCAATGCCCATTATGAAGGAAGAATAAAATACGTCCCCCTACCCGAAGGAAAGCATGTTTTTCACTTGCGCCAAACAAGTTTGAGTTACGTTTTTCAAGACTATAAACTCTTTCCGCAGTTGACGACTTTTGAAAATATTCAACTCAAAAACAGATTGTCTAACCACAAGACAATCAATGAGATAGATAAATTGATAGAAGAAATGGGCTTATCGCACAAACGCGACACATTGCTCCAAAAGCTCTCTTTGGGACAACAACAACGCATTGCCATCATAAGAGCCTTGTGCCAACCTTTTGACTTTCTGCTTCTGGACGAACCGTTCAGCCACTTGGATAAGGAAAATATCAAGACGGCTGTCGGGATCATTGACCGAGAAATTGCTCAAAAAAAAGCCGGATTGATCCTGACGTCCCTGACATCTATCGACTATTTTAAATTTGACAAAGTGCTAAATTTGTAGCTATGATTGCCAAACTGCAAAAAAAAACTCTCGTCAAATCTCGACTCGCCGGCTATGCCTTAAGTTTGCTGACGGGGACTTCTATTCTTCTGATTATTACACAATTATACTTAGATGTCCGACCTTTGCTTATCCAAGAATCGTCGCTTTTCAAAAAAACAACTGCCGTTGTCAGTAAGCAAATCTCGGTATTCAAAAGTATGGATAAAGAAAAGATTTACTTCACGCAAAAAGAAATCGATGAATTGAAACAGCAGCCTTTTGTGAAAAATATTTCGAAGTTTCGCAGTGCGGGTTTCAAGATTCAAGCCTATTCGGACAAGTCGGAAAATATTCCCGCATTTTATACGGATTTATTTTTTGAAAGTATTCCGAACAATTGCATTGATGTGCAAAGTGAGTCGTGGAACAAAATACCGGACAGTTCCGATTTTGTGATTCCCGTCATTATCCCCGAAAACTACCTGAATTTATACAATTTTGGTTTTGCAGAAAGTCAAGGATTGCCTGTTTTATCGAAAAATACGATCGAACAACTTACATTTCAGCTTCGATTGTCCGGCAACAACCAAGCTGAGGTGTACAAAAGCAAAATAGTGGGATTCTCGAATAAAATAAATTCAATTTTGGTGCCCGAAAATTTTTTACGCCATGCCAACAAAGTATTCGGAACGGAAAACCCGGAAAAAGTAAGTCGAATTCTGGTAGAATTTAAAGATCCTTCCGATGAATCCATCTTAAAATACTTCAATGCTAAGAATTATTCCATAAATCAAGAAAAGTTGGCATTGAGTAAAATCATCTTTTTCTTGAAATCCGGTTTGTTTTTCATCCTTTTTGTTGCCCTTATCATCTTAGGGCTTTCCATTGCATTTATTTTGCTGAGTTTCAGTTTAATATTGGAAAAGAATAAAACGCAAATCATCAACCTTCACAGCATTGGATACGGTGCCGATAAAATCGCACGATTTTACCGTTGGGTTATCAGCCTTACGACCCTTATCCCGATAATTATTTCCGTAATTATCAGTTATATTTTGCGCAATTTCTATCTAAACAAATTGGAAGCAATATTTGAGTTTGCTCCTCAAAAAAATCGCTTGCTTCTTTTCGGTATCGCTCTGATTATTTTGTTATTGCCGCTTTACAATGTATTGCTGCTGAGAAAGATCCGCCGTATTACCAACCCGAAACGATAAGTCTCTCCCCTGCCCTTTATTTTTTATTAACGACCATTATTTACTTCCTTGAAATTAAGCCTAAAAAAGGGTTAAGTAAAATTCTAAAATAAATTTTATAGAACTATGGCGTATATGCAATGTTGAGCATAATTTATTCTATTTCACGTTAAATATCTCACCCATTTCAAACTCTTTTATGTTACAAATAGATTGTCTTGGATTTATAGTTTCCATTGCACGATTAATTTTATTTCGTTGTTTTTCTCCTGCACCAATAAATTTACTGATAGCTTTCCAATTATTACCGTCTTTAATTTGCATTAAAAATGCCGATTGACACATCTCCGAAAAATCAAACGTAGGTTGATTAAATTCTTCAATTCCTTGTGAGACCAACATAACAGAAACTCCCTGTGACCTTACTTCTCTCAATAACTTTTCTAATATTTCTTGTGATTTTCGTTCCTTAAAAACATTATGAGCTTCATCTATCAATAATATATATCTCAATCCGCTATAATTATCCTCAATAGGTACTTTGTCCATATTCATAAAAATATTATACAAATAATAAATAACTAAAAAAGTAGCTGTAAATCTAACTTCTGTACTTAACTCGCCAGATAGACTAAAATAATAATTTTCATTGATAAAATCTCCTGTTTGTTTGTTATCAAACAGTTCTATTTCTGTTAGCCCTATCAAAATTTGTGTTAAAGATGTTGGTTTATCTCCTGCTATTTCATAAACATTATCTAATATCTCATTTATGGAGGGATAGGTACCATCATTTTTATTGTCGAAAGCCAATTTTGTTGCATCTTTAAGATGTTGCTTTTGTACATTACCTAAATTTGCATATTTTGCAATAATATCTACAAACCTACCAATTCCAACAATTTTATCTTTTTCATTTACATTATTTATAAACGAAAGAGGATTTACAGGGAATGAATCTTTGGGAGTATCAATCAATTTAGCATTAGTTGTAGAAAAGAATTGTTTATAATCAGGACTTGACTTATCGCTTTCATTTAATCCCTTAAAATCTAAATACAAAAAATTAACTTTACCTTTTGCTTGTTCTATTATTCTTTCTAAAAATTTCCTGGCAAAATATGATTTACCCGCACCTGATTGTCCTGCTATTGCTATGTGACAATTTCCGTAAATAGAAGTATTGTTAGGTGTAAAATAAATATCCTTACCTTTATGTTCTCCTATTAATATTTTAACCGGCTGCATAAAACAGTCTTTCTCCCTTTGATGTGTGTTTTTATTTCTTACAAAATCAAAGTTATTTTCATTTTCATTGATTGCGTCTATTCCTACTTCTATGTGGTCTAATAAAAATTCTATTCCTGAAACATTAGGATTTTCTGAGAAATAAACATCTATCATTTCTAATCCATTGTCAATATGCCACTTTAAATATTTTTTTATCTCAATATCATCTTTATGTAGTTGATACTTTTGACAAATTAGAGCAATATAATATTCTCTATAATTTCCGAAAAGCGTATTGTCTTTATACTCTTTTTGTTTATCTTTTGTGTCGTATGTTATTCCAATATCATATTCACTTCCTTTTGATAATGAATATGTTAAAGCAATACGAGCGATATGATTTTCTTCGCCTAACTGCATTTTGTTGGTTAGTTTTTTTACCAACTCTGAAGAAGTTTTTATATTAAATTGCATTTTGATAGTCTTTTTCAAATATATTAAACAAATCTTCGTTGTTTTCTACTTTTTCAAACGAAGATTGCTCGTTATCTGTATTCTTGATAAGGAATGTTTTACTTATTTTAGGTAGTAAAATATCATATTCTTCTTGTGTCATTTCCTTTTTTAACAGTGGAAAAATAATAACTTGGTCTGACACATTTGGATAAAAATGCTTCACAATACTATGAGAATGATCAACATCAAATTTTTGCATAGGAGAATCTATAAAAACAGGAAAACTTATGTTTGATTCATCAACTAATCCTTTTAATAAGGCGGTTGCATACATTTGTTGTTCGCCTTTTGATAAAGCATCTTTGTTGATTTCATTTCCCCTTGCATCTAATAAATTTATGTCAATATCTTCCCCTATTATTTCAACAGTTACATCTTTAATAAAAGATTTTTTGTGTAATAAAAGGTCTAAACTTTCTTTTATTTTCTTTGATAAAGATTGAGATTTTTCATTAAAAAAATGTCTATTTTTTAAAATGAAATCTTTTTCTATGTTGATAAAGATTTTCTAATGCAGGATAATATTTAGAATTTTCAGGAAGTGTTATTTTTGTTCCTGCAAACTGAGAAATATTATAAATTGAAGTTTTCTCTACAAAATTTTTATTAATAATTACTTCATAATCATCAGAAATAGAAACCAAACCTCTATCAAAGGCTCGATGAAAATTAGGACATAAAGCTATACCGTTAGTTAATGTATCGTCATATCCTTCCGAAAAAGGAACTATATGACAAGCATCAACCATTGAAACATTAGTAATTGCATCAATTCTTAAACCTGTAATTGCACAAGTGTTATTATAAATTTTAGGAATTTCTCTTTTAAATAATCCACTTCGAATAAAAACTTCTTCCTGAAAAGTATTTTCATCAACTTGTTTTTTTAATTCAATGATTTTTCTTTTATATTCTTTGGAAGACTCACTTAAAATAGAAATATTTAGTAAATCATTATTCCCATTATTATCAAAATTAGATTTTTTTTCAGGGAAATATTTATCTAAAATAGAAAATTTTAAAATATCTCTACTCTCCGGTTGAATAAGTAGTTGAGCAAGTTCAGTATCAATAATAGCAAATTTAACAGCAGTAGTTAGATTTCCTAAACTACGCATTGAACCTTTACTTTCAATCCATTTTTCACAACCAATATTTGCAATCAAATTCCAAAAAGGTTCAGACTTCATATGGTAAAATGGCATTGCAAAAATTGGGTTATGATTAGTTACAACCAATTTTGACCAATTTGTTTTAAAAGAAGCAACTAATTCAGGTAAAATACTTATTTGATTATTGGTGAAAATTTCTTTTTGAAACAAACTGATTATACTTAAAAGTAAAATAGGTTTATGCGGAGCACCTCCATTTTTCGCATCTCGTTTTAAGTGCGTAAAACAATGAACATAATATGGTAATTTTTCTGAAAACAATTCCTAATGTATTGTTTATAACGGTTTTCAATATCTTCAATTAGCCCCCTTCTCTTCATCATTATTGTTTTAGACTTTTCAAGTTTTAGTAAATCTTGAATTAATGTAAATTGCTTTTTATCTTGTTCACAAGCAGAAAGCAATAGTTCTTCTTCTTTTTTTATAAGTTCGTTATGTTGCTTCATATCAAGATGTTTATTAAATACGCTATTGTATAAATCTGAAACTGTATTTTGAAAATATAAATCACGATACCAAATAACTTGGATTGCTATTAATTCTTGTTTATTAATTAATTCGAGTTCATATCCCATTTTGTTAATTTCGTTTTGTGCTTCAAATACTTTCCGTAGGATTTCTGCCCTGTGCTTTGGTTCAACAACGCCTCCATGAGGAATTGCAGCTTTTAATCCATTTCTTCGTAAATGAGATCTATTTTCAGGTTTATTCCGCTCATCTTGTATCCAATTTCTTAAATCTCTTAGTGGGATTAACCATTTTTGACCGTTATCTATTTGAGCAGAAATAGATTTATCTTTTTTTACAACTGTACAAGTCCAACAGCCGAAGCGACTTTGTCCACAAGATGTATGCTCTTTATTTGCTACCATTGTAGGGCATTCATAATCGTCTGCACTGGCATCGGAATAAATATTAAACAATTCTTTATTGTCTGCTCCCCATGGTGATTTAAAAGTATTAATTATATACCAAATTTCTTCCAACATTAATTCTTTTATAGGAGAATATACAAATACATTTTTTTGCAATGGGTGTTTTGTTAATCGTTTCCCTCTAATCTCGTGTTTTTTTATTGACTTTGCACGTGTTGTACTTTCGCTTTTTCTTGTACCAACAAGAATAATTGCCTCGTGATATTCATTATTTTTACTTTTTACAATTTCAGCAATAAATTTTGCTGTTGGTTTTATTTTTAATCTTTCAGTACACCACCTAAAACCATTATTGGGTGCAGGGTATCCTTTACCAATAAGGTTTACAAAAAATGAATCTTCTAATCTTGGTATCGTTATTTGAACAATAATTGGTAAGGAGTGGTTAAATGCTGCTTTTTTAATTTTTTCTAACACTTTATTCACATAATTTGTAATAATTGGGTTTTCAACTAATGTATCATTACAAACAACGTATATCTGACGAGTTAAAAATGCTTTTCCTTTATTGTTCTTAATTTTTATAAGAGCTAACCAAATTAAAGTGAGCAAAACGGTAGAATCTTTACCTCCGCTAAACCCAATAATCCAAGGACGATTATTATCCTCAATTGTATATTGGTCTATAAGTTCTTCTATTATAAATTCTATTTTCGCATTCATTTTTATTGTTCCTACCTAAAAAGCACTTTGCGAATGTAATATTTTTTTCTTTTATTCAAAATTTAATTTGATAGTCAATTCCTAATTATACCCAACTTAACAGTTCCCCCCCCAAGCAGTCAATATTAATTCTCCCTGCAATGCGGATTGATTTCCGCTCCGCAAAATTTACAGAAAATTGCATCGGTGTCATGCCCTTCCCTCAAACACTCCGGACAAACCTGCGTAGTAGGTACTCGGGGATGTTTCCCCATCTCGGAAGTAATGATTCCGGTAGGTACGGCTATAATGGCATATCCTAATATCATTACAGCTCCGGCAATAAATTGTCCCAAAGCGGTAACCGGGGCAATGTCTCCATAACCTACTGTTGTTAAGGTAACTATCGCCCAATAGATGCTTTGTGGAATACTTGTAAATCCGCTTTCTTTACTTTCCACCAAATACATCACCGTGCCCAAAACAAAGATCAACATAATGATAAAAAAGAAAAAGACGCCGATTTTTTGCCGACTGGAATGCAAAGCGCGCAACAAAACATAACTTTCTGATACAAAACGAGGAAGTTTAAAAATACGAAAAACTCGCAATAGTCGTAATGATCTTATAATCAATAAGCTGTGAGCTGTTACAGGAAACAACAATTCGAAGTATTTGGGCAGAATTGCCAGCAAATCTATAATGCCGTAGAAACTCAAAACATATTTTCGCTTGCGATTTACAATGAATAACCGCAGCAAATATTCCAAAGAAAAAACAACCGTAAAAACCCATTCCAGAATATCAAAAGTGTCTCCGTAAGAAAAACGAAGCCGCTCAATGCTCTCCAACAAAACTGTGATGACACTCAACAATACCATCACGAGCAACATCACATCAAAAATCTTTCCTGCACGCGTATCTGCCTCAAAGACAATCTCATACAAGTGCAACTTTATTTTCTTCATATCCATTGTGCAAAAATAAGGAATATTTCTGAAGTTCACGAAAAATAACAAATGATGCTTGCCGTATTCAAAATTTATTTGCACCTTTGCGACTCGTCATCAATGCAATCATGAAAAGAGAACGGAAAAAGCAGACAAAAGAATGCCGAGATGTATCGGATTCCCCCGTAAGGCAGAAATCTTTTTCATTCAAAACCAAGTTTTTATGGGCTTGTGTTGCGGCTCTTGCCACTTTTGCAGTCTATATTCCCTCTCTTGACAATGAAGTTACCTCTTGGGACGATACAAAATATATCAACGAAAATCCGTATTTGGAAGAACTCTCATGGAAAAATGCCCGACATCTTTTCAAAGTTGATACTTATTACATGGGGAACTACCACCCCTTATCCATGCTGTCCTTATCTTTGGATTATGCCTGCTCCGGGAGTGAACGGAAAGAAGAAGTGCGTCCCTTTATGTTTCACCTGACGAATGCCTTGTTGCATACTCTTGTCAGTGTATTGGTGTTCTTCTTTGTCTTGAAGCTTTTTCGCCACCTGCCCTCGGCAATAATTGTCGCATTGCTGTTTGGCTTACACAGTTTGCACGTGGAATCGGTAGCATGGATATCTGAACGCAAAGATGTCCTTTATTCCGTCTTTTTTGTTGCTTCACTCATCCTTTATTTGAAGTATGTACGCCAAGGAAAGGTATATCTTTACGTACTCTCTCTGGCTTTGTTTTTATTCTCCCTTTTCTCTAAAGGTCAAGCCGTATCTCTTGCCGTAACCCTACTTTTGATCGATTGGTTTGAATCTCGTAAACTACTGAATGCCAGAATAATTATAGAAAAAATACCATTCTTTGCACTTGCACTCATCTTTGGTTTGATTGCCGTGAATGCACAAAAAGCCAGTGAAGCTCTTATAGAGGAGCGCGCTTACACTTTCATACAACGTATCGGTTTTGCCTCTTTTGCTTTTATGCAATACATCGGGAAACTTTGCCTGCCGGTGAAACTCTCCGCTATTTATCCTTACCCGGACATCATCGGGCAAACCGTTCCGACCTTCTATTACCTAATGATTATTCCGTCCGTGGTCATTGCTGCTTTAAGCGTATTTTTTGTTGTAAAAAATAGAAAAAATACAGCCTTCGGAATCGTCTTTTTCATCATCAATATCGTTTTACTTTTACAATTTATCCCTGTGGGCGGAGCCGTCTATTCCGACCGATATTCTTACATCCCCTCCATTGGTTTTTTTATCCTTATTGCACTGTTAATCAGGAATTTGATAGAGAAACATCCCGGTCTTAAATCAGTATTCTACGGAATTTTCTCAATATATTTAGTTCTTTTGTCGGTACTAACCGTGAAACGAATTGAAATCTGGAAAGATAGTTTGACACTTTGGGAAGATACGGTGAAAAAATCGCCCAAAGCAGTTGTGGCTTGGAATAATTTGGGCAGTGAAAGAGATAAAGCTGCTGAACAAGCCAAAAAGAAACTGGATTTTGCATTATCCGAAAAAATGCGCATGACGGCCATCCGAAATTTTACAACTGCCATCAAATTAAAACCGGATTATAAAAGTGCATTTTACAATCGAGGCGTTTCTCGTTTTGAATTATCGGAATTGAATCCGAAGTTCAAGGCTTTGGTTGATTCTGCAATCAGCGATTTCAATATGGTTTTAAAAATTGATCCGATTTATGCTGATGCCTATCAAAATCGAGCCAATGCAAAAGCCAAACGCTTAGAAATGGAATCCGCTTTGAAAGATTATAACCTTGCCATTGGACTGAAACCCGATGACGGGAATTTTTATGCGAATCGCGGTATCCTTTTCGGAAAAACAAATCAAGCGGAAAAGGCTATTGCCGATTTCGACAAAGCTATTTTATTAAATCCGGAAGAAGAAGCCTACTATGCCAATCGCGGGAGAGCCAAAATGATGCAGAAAAGAGTAAAGGAGGCGATCAAAGATTATGATACAGCAATTCAGTTAAATCCTAAGGCTACAACAGCTTTTCTCAACAGAGCCTTAGCTTGGCAAAGTCTGGGCGAAAAGGAAAAGGCGCTGCAGGATTTTAACACTTTAATCGGCATGTTGCCGAGTATGGCTGATGCTTATTTTTACCGCGCTCTCCTTTTGCTTGAAATGGAAAGACCGGAAGAGGCATGTCAAGACTTTAAGCAAGCTGAAAACTTGGGTATAAAAGAAGCCGCTGCATATATCAGGCAATATTGCGGTTCTTAAACAAAAGAAGTTGCCATCATTACCTTTTAAGGGATGCGCAAATATTTGTGAGTTTGGACAGATAATCGCCAGGTAGGGTTTTCTTTTATGTATTTGACCAATAGCGGGGTTAGAGTCTCTCGTTTGCTCCATTCGGCTTGTAAAAACAGTTTGCAGGCAGGAGATACTTTCAGAGCATTCGTTTCTGCCCATTGTAAATCTTCTTTTTGGGAAATGACAACCTTTAATTCGGAAGCTGCAGTATAGAGTTCGGAAAGAGGAGGTTTTTGTTTTTTGGGTGAGAGTGTTATCCAGTCCCAATCACCGGAGAGTGTGTAGGCTCCGGAGGTTTCCAGGAAGGTTTGCAGTTGATTTTGTTTGGCTAAACGAGTGAGTTGTGAAAGATCATGTAAGAGAGGTTCACCTCCGGTTACAATAATGGTGTTTGCACCGGCTTTTAGTGCACGAGAAATGATTTGACCGGGAGGTGAAGTAGGAAATGCGGAAGGATTCCATGTGTTTTTTGAATCGCACCATTGGCAACCGATGTCGCAACCGGCGAGTCTGATGAAGTAAGCCGCTTTTCCGGCGTATTGTCCTTCTCCTTGGAGGGTGTAGAATTCTTCATTTAAGGGTAAACTTATTTGTAGGGAGTCGGGAGTCTTCATTTTTGTTTTTTGAGGCGGCAAAGGTAGGGTTAAATTTCGGCTTGGAAAAGCAGTGGCAGATATTTTTATTAGAGGGTTTTAATTATTTGTTTTATTTTTGCTTGTGTTTATTTATGCAGATTTTCTTTTTATCCGCGCGGGTGGAAATATGATACAGTACGGGTTTTATTCATTATCCGGAGATGGAAATATTTCCCGGAAAGAATGAATTATTGTGAAACAAGCAGCAAATATTGTGCGGGTGGTTGGAGATTTTGTATTCGGACTTGAGCGTATAGCGGAAGGGGTTGAGAAATGTGAAAATTAGGGAGAGAATATGGTTTTATTTTTTATCAATTTGTACTTAAATGTTTGAAGATTTTTTTTCGAGGGATATTACTTTTGTAAAGAATGTGGGTCCGCAGCGTGCCGAGTTGTTACAGTCGGAGTTGCGGATTTTTACTGTGCGTGATTTGTTGGAATATTTTCCGTTGCGGTATGAAGATCGGAGCCGGTTTTATAAGGTTTCGGACTTGAAGTCTTCGATGGGATCGGTGCAGTGTTTGGGTGAGTTGAGGGAGATGCGGGAGTGTCAATCGCGGAAGGGAAAACGGTATTTGCGGGCTCAATTTTTTGATGAAACGGGGAGTTTGGATTTGGTCTGGTTTAAGGGTTTGGCTTATGTGAAGCGCAGTTTGAAATCCGGGGTGCGTTATGTGCTTTTTGGTTCTCCGGATTTGTTTCAGGGGGTTTTGAGTGTGTCTCATCCGGAGCTTGTGGAGGAAGATTTGTTTCAAAAAAATATACGGGGGGCTTTGCAACCGGTGTATCGGACGACTCAGCGTTTGACGCAGAAGCGTTTTTATTCCAAGGTGTTTGAAAAGATTTTTTCGAATATTTTTAAAGAGATTTCGCAGTCTCTCCCGGAGACTTTGCCGGGATATATTTTGCAAAAGCGGAAGTTTATAAGTTATGGGGAGGCTTTACGTCAGGTACATTTCCCGGAAAGTGAGGAGTTGCTGGAGAAAGCTTTGTTTCGGTTTAAGTTTGAAGAGCTTTTTTATTTGCAATTACATATTTTGAGTGAGTATCAAGTGAAAAGCGGGGAGAGTAAAGGTTTTGTGTTTGCTCATGTGGGGGAAAAGTTTATGGCTGTATATGATTCGTTGCCTTTTTCATTGACCGGGGCGCAAAAGCGTGTGATTCGGGAGATTCGCCATGATTTTCGCTCTGCGCTTCATTCTAATCGGTTGTTGCAAGGAGATGTAGGGAGCGGAAAAACTTTGGTTTCGTTGTTATTAATGTTGATTGCAACGGATAATGGTTATCAATCGTGCTTAATGGCTCCTACGGAGATCCTTGCCCAACAGCATCGGGATACGTTTTCTTCTTTTTTGAAGGGAAAAAATGTGCGTATGGAGTTGCTTACGGGTTCTACGAAGGAGTCGGAAAGGCGTTTGTTGTTGGAAGATTTGTCAAAGGGCTTAATTGATATCTTGATCGGGACTCATGCTTTGATTGAGGACCGGGTTGTTTTTAAAAATTTGGGCTTTGCGGTGATTGACGAGCAACATCGTTTTGGTGTTATGCAGCGTGCAAAGTTATGGAAGAAAAATACTTTGCCTCCGCATATTATGGTAATGACGGCGACTCCGATTCCTCGTACTTTGGCGATGACTCTTTACGGTGATCTGAATGTTTCTGTGATTGATGAGTTGCCTCCGGGAAGAAAGCCGGTGAAGACTTTTCATGTGTATGAAAATCAACGTAAACGGGTGATTGATTTTTTGAAAAAGGAGATGGAAAAAGGGCAACAGGTGTATGTTGTATTTCCTTTGATTTATGAATCAGAGTCTTTGTCGTATAAAAATTTGGAAGAGGGGGTGAAAGATTTGCGCAGGGAGTTGGGAAAGGGAAATTATGAGATGAGTGTTTTGCACGGGCAGATGAAAACGGAGGAAAAGGAGGAGTCTATGCGGAGGTTTGTGTCCGGAGAGTCTCAAATTATGGTGGCAACTACGGTGATTGAGGTGGGAGTAAATGTTCCGAATGCTTCGGTTATGTTGATTGAGAGTGCGGAACGTTTCGGCTTGTCTCAATTGCATCAATTGCGGGGACGTGTAGGGAGAGGAGCGGATCAATCATTCTGTATTTTGATGACAGATTATAAATTGTCGGCGGATTCTCGGAAGCGTATGGAGACAATGGTGGCAACCACGGATGGTTTTGAGATTGCGGAGGCGGATTTACGTTTGCGGGGTCCGGGAGATATGCAAAGTACGCGCCAAAGCGGTATGCCGTTTGAATTAAAAGTGAGTAATTTGCAGCGAGATTTCTCTGTGTTGGAGATGGCTCGTAAAGAAGCGAAGGAACTTTTGAAGTCGGATCCTTATTTCCGGAATCCGTTGCATTTGGTTGTGCGGAAGGAGATGGAAAGACGTTATAAACAGTCGCAAGGTTGGGGACGGATCAGTTGATTTTTCTTTCCGATTATTTTCGATTTCTATTTTATGTATGCCCTGCCCTTCTCGCAGGGTTTTGTTTTTTTGTCGTGTTTCTTTTTATTGCTTTGGGTGCCGGATAAAGAAGAAGGGAAGTCGAAAAAAATCAAACTTCCCTTAAAAACATTGTTAGTAGTAGAGAAAAATCTTATTTAGCGGATTGTTTTCCGGAATTCGATCTTACTGATTTGTTTGTATTGGGGGCTTACTGCACCAAATACGCTTTTTATATATTTCTTGATGAGTTTTGCGGTGTTTACGATTCCGTCTTCACTGCTGTAGAGGGCTTGATTTCTGAGAATCATTGCGTTTGAATATTTGGCGTAGGCAATCGAATGATTTTGATCGGCCTCTTGCATGCGATAGAGGATTCTTTCAAGAGTAGAGATCTTTAATTCTTCTTCGTTGGGGTTGTACACATCGGATCTGCGGAGCATCTCCGTAAGTCCGGCGAAGTGATTGATGATTCTATCATAGGATTGTTGGGAGGCGGAGATGTTTTTATTGTTTTCGACTCCTTCCGATTTGACTTCCGGCATTTCGTTTTTCTTTCTGCGTCCGCCTTGTATTCTTTGGTTGAATGATTTTGCGTTTTGGAGGGCGAGTTCATCTGCTCCGGCGGCTGCAAAACTGTTTATAATCCGGGTGGAAAGGGTTTTGATGTTTTGAAAAGCTTTTCGGCGGGCATCGGTGGCGGAATCGAACTCGGCTTTTGCGCTAACGACCTCTTGAAATCTGCTTTCCGCTTCTCTCACCATGTTTTCAAGGTTTTCAATTTTGAGATGCTCTGCGGAGGGTTGGTATTTGTCGTCATATCCTCTGCAAAAAGAGATGAGATGTTTGAAATTGGCGATGTTCTTTGCGTGTCCGGTTTCTGAAGTTGAATACATGTTGTTTGGTTTTTTATTGTTACGGGGGCAAATTTAAAGTTTGTTTTTGAATTATGCAAACTTTTTGTCCTTTTTTTTATAAAAAAAGGCAGTAATTTGTTTTTTACAGGTAAAATTTGTTGTTCCGTGGGTCTTTTTTTGTTCTAAGAAGACGGGATTTTGTTAAGGGATCTGTATTTTTTTGCCGAGGTGCTTCGGTTTTTTGTTGCACAGGAGGTCTAAGGTCATTTTGACGCGTGCAAATATTTCGCGGATTTCGACTTTTATGCCGTATCGGAAGGGAACATCTTGGGCGTTGAAGGCTACGGCGTTTATGTTTTTGTGATTGGCAATGCAGATGGCGCGTTCGTTGTGAAATTTCTGGGAAATAATGGTGATGCGGCTTTGTCCGAATATTTCTCGGCTGCGAATGACGGAATCCAAGGTGCGAATACCGGCATAGTCGGCGATAATACGGTTTGCGGGGATGCCTTTTTTGATCAGGTCTCGGGTCATTGTTTCGGGTTCGTTGTAATTTTTCTCTCGGTTGTCTCCGCTGACGATAATGTAGTCAATCTTTTTGGTTTTGAAGAGCTTTACTGCGGCTTCGATGCGGTATTTATAGAAAAGGTTGATGTTTCCTTTTTTTACGAATTTTGAGGTTCCGAGGAGCAACCCGACTTTATTGTGGGGGAGGTCTTGCGTTTGTTCGTAGAGGTAGGGATGTGCGTTTTGTCGGACGTATATATATATAAAGGTGAGGGAAATCATGATTATGAAGATTGCAATAAGGATTATTCTTCTTGTTATTTTCAATAATTTTCTCATAAATTTATTTTTTCTGTTTGTTTCTGTGTAACGTAATAGAGGTATGCTTCGGTGGGTTTCCGGTAAATTTCTTTGATCAGCGCGGCATATTCTTTGATCTGTGCGTGATGTGCGGGTGATTTCTTTCCAAATTTAAAGTCAATGACGATTACTTTGTTTTCAGATTCCAATATTCGGTCCGGGATGCGGATGTTTCCTTCCGGGGTGAATATCGCTGCTTCCGTAATTACGGTATATGCTTCGGAAAACCAGGATTCGGTTTGCGTATCGAGATGAATGGCTTCCGTGATCTTTTGTTGTAATTTCGGGTATTCGTGTTCTTCGATTTCACCTTGAAATATCATTGTCCGCAAGGTGAAGGGTATGTCCGCTTCCGTTTTTATGTATTCCATGGCTCGGTGCATTTTAATTCCGTAGTCTCGGTTTGTTTTTGCAGTCGGGAGTTTTTTAATATACGACTCTTTTGTTCTTTGTCGTATCCGGATTTTTTTCATGAAGTCCGCGACCGGATATTCCTCCGCCGTCAATATTTCCGGTAAATCTTCGTCTTTTTTGTTTTCGTCTGATTCTGTTGCACTTGCGGTCTCCTTTTTTGTTTTCGCAGGTGGTAATATTACATTTTCAGTCGGCAATATTTCATTCGCATCTTCATGTATTTCATCCGCACCCGGTTGTTTTTCTTTTGCGGTCTTCACTTTTTCTTCGCAGGTAAAAAGTTGTTTGTCCGGAGATAAAAATTCTGCCCAAGATTCTTCCGGATTGTCCGGGGAGTTCGTTTGTTCGGCAATTACTCTTTCGATTAGTTTCCCGGTAGATGTTACTTTTCCTTCGGTTTTCTTTTCCTTTTTCGTGTAGATCATCAATCCGGTTTTTGCACGTGTAAATGCGACATACAACATATTGAGTTCGTCAATGAGCGTTTGCGTCTCTTCCACGAATTGTTCCTTTGCGAAAAGGGATTCCGCCAGTTTTTTATCCGTATTCACGGGAATGTAAGGGAGCTTCTCGAAAGGCGGTTTATCAGTCTTGACCCATAAAAGTCCGTCCTTTCCTGTCATTTTCCAATCCGCAAAAGGTATCAGCACGTATTCAAATGCTAGCCCCTTGGATTTGTGAATGGTCATTACTTGCAGGGCATTTTCATTGTCGGCTCCGGATATGTTTTTTAAGGCTCCGGATTCTTTCCAATGGGTCAAGAAATCGGCAAGCGAAGCTTGTTTCTTTTCTTCAAATTCCATCAATATTTCTTGGAACGTGCGGATATACGGAAAGTGTTTCGGGTCTTTGTGCAGGTGAAGTTCTCGAATGATTTTTTCAGTCAAAAGATATAAGGATTCGGGCTCGTATCCGGCGGCTTCTTGCAGGAATTGCGGGATGTAGGTCTCGATCTTTTGTTTCTTCTTGGCAAGAAATATTTCCGTAGTCGAAATTTCTTCGTTCGCAGTCAATCGGTTGTATTCAAAGGCAAAGTTTATGGCATTTAAACTGTCTTCGGGGGTTTCTACGTATTGCAATGCGGCAACCAATATCCGCACTGCGGGAGAGGATTCCGGCGTAAGTGCTTCGGAAGAAAGGATTTGGTAGGGCGCAGAGTCGGGATTTGCATTTTTGTATTGATTCAGTAGTTCTACGGTCTCTTTTGCGTGTTTGTTTTTCCGGACAAGTATGCCTATATCTGCGGGTTTTACTCCCGATTGTATGAGTTTTTCAATTGTACCCGGCAGTTTTTCTTGCAGGGTTTCTTTATATATTTTTTCATTGGCGGCAGGGATAAATTGTATTTGGATTTTTCCTTCCGCAGTCTTTTCCGGTTTTCCGGGTTTCTGGAAATAATCGGAATAGGTGTCTCTTACGAATTGGTCGTATCCTTCTTTTTTCAAGGTGTCCCGGATATGTTCGTCGGCGATCTCTTGTATGTTTGCGTTGATTTGTCGTTGGATAATCTCGGGGGCAATTTTGAAAAAGTTGTTGTTAAAATTGATGATGCGGGGGCAACTTCTCCAATTGTACTTTAAGGTATGTTCTTCGAGGAAGGGAGTTCCGATTTCTTCTTTAACGCCTTTGAGAAGGAGGCGGCTGTTACCGTTTCTCCACCTGTAAATGGCTTGTTTGACGTCTCCGACAATCATTCCGTAGTTGCCCATGGCGAGGTTGTGGGTAATCAAAGGTTTGAAGTTGCTCCATTGAAAGTCCGAGGTGTCTTGAAATTCGTCAATGAGGATGTGTTTGTATCGATTGCCGATTTTTTCATAGATAAAGGGGGCGTCATTGTCGTCAATGATCTTCTTTAAAAGGAAGGTGGTGTCGCTAATCAACAAAAGGTTGTTGTCTGCCCGGTAGTCGGGGAGCATTTTTTTGAGGTCGTTGAGGATTCCGAAGGCATGGAAGTTGCGTAATATGGTTTGTGCGGTGGTATAGTTGATTTTGTTTTTGCGACAATGGTTCAGGAAGTCTTGCAGGCAGGACCGGAGGAGCGGAAATGCGGCTTCGATGGTTTGTTTGGTTGCTTCGGGGGTGCTTTTGGCGTACCAGTGCTCGACTCCTTCTTCGGCTTTGATGATTGTGGCGGTGAGGGTGTAGTCTTTTTTGGGTATTTTCTCGAAAAAATGTTTGGCAATGAGGTTAAATTTGTCTCTTCCGCCGGTATAGGGGCATCCGTAGTCTTTACAAATACGGACGAACCTGTCCGCAATGTGTTGTATGTCTTTTTCAAATTGATTCTTGACGAGAAAAAGTTCGCGGAGGATTTTTGTGGTGTCTTCGCGGGTGAAATCAGGGGTTTCGGAGTCTTTATTTTGGAAGTTTTCGGTAAAAATTTCTTTTGCCAATTGGTGAATGTCCTTTCGGAAGTCCCAAGATTTGTTTTGGTTCATTTTAAATTGTGCAAAACGGACGAGCCATTGGTGAAGGTTCTTGTCCGTTCCGGAAAGTTCCAAGAGTTTGTCGGTGAGTTCAGTAGCGACTTTGTCGGTGTCAAGTTCGATATTATAACTTGCATTGAGGTTCATCTCAAATGCAAATGCTTTCATGGTAGCCTGCACAAAGCTGTCGATAGTTCCTACTTGAAATTTTGAATAGTCATGCAGTATATGTGTACGCGCTTGCAGGGCTTTTTCTTTCAAGGATTCGTCTGTGTGCAGGGAAAGGTGTTTCTTTATCTCCGCAGCGTGGGGAGATGTTTCGGGAGTACGAATAAGTGTGTTTAATTCCTGAAGAATGCGGGATTTCATCTCTTCCGCTGCTTTGTTGGTAAAGGTAACTGCAAGGATCCGTGCGAAGTTTGCCGGTGTTTCCAAGGCAGTTTTCAGGTAAGCTTCTGTAAGTAAAAATGTTTTCCCGGCACCGGCAGACGCTTTGTATATTTGTAATTTATCCATTGCGTGTATCGGTAAAGAGGTGGTTTATATGTTGCCGAGTATGCGTCCGTATGCTTTGGGATCTTTGAGAATGTCAAAGGCTTTGAAGAGTTGTTTGTCGTGAGTTAGTCGTTGTATGGTTTCAGCACGATTTCCGGCATATCGTTCTGCGATTTTTGCAAGTAAATCCGACAAAATGTTGTTTTTATTTTGAAGAATCAAGTCTGCAGTTTGTTTGTGTAAAGATTGTTTCAATTCTTTTATTTGTCGGGTCAAAAGTTTGTTGTATCCCTGCTTCTGAGCTGATTTTAAGAGTTCGTCCGTTTTTATCTCAGCCGGCAATTGTATGGTGTCGAGTCTTCGTTGTGCGTATTGAAGAAAGTCCTTGAAAATAGCAGTCTCTTGTTGTTTGTCCAAAGTTTTGGGTTGCGGGTTCTGACGTACAAAATCGGTAACAAAATCAAAAATAATTTGTTCTGCAGTCAAGGTTTTCATAAAATCAGTCGATAATTCGGAGGTTACGGTTATGTCAGGTATAATACCGCCTCCGTCTTGTACTTTTCGACCATTCTTTGTTCTAAATTGAGTTTGTAAAGAATCAGGCATTCTCGCATCTTTTTTGTCGGGATCATGTTGATAATCAATTGCTTGTATGCACCTTCCACTGGGAATGTAATATTTTGCGGAAGTAAGTTTAATTCTTGTGTTATAACTCATCTTTCGTACAATCTGCACCAAGCCTTTTCCAAAAGATTTCTCTCCGATGATGACTCCTCGATCTAAATCTTGCAAGGCGCCCGCTACAATTTCGGATGCGGATGCGGAATTTTCATTGATCAATACGACTACGGGCAAGTTCGGATAAATTGTTTTTCCGGAGGTTTTGTATATGTGGTTGGAAGATTTTTGTCGTCCTTTCGTTTCTACGATTATGTTGCCTTGAGGGACGAACATATTCACAATGTTGACCGCTTCTCCCAGTAAGCCTCCGGGATTGTTCCGCAAGTCGATAATTATGCCGGCGAAGTCTCCCGTTTTCTTTAAGGACGTTAAAGAATCTTTCATGTCTTTAGCCGCTCCATTTCCGAAGCGAGTCAATTTGACATAGGCGAATTTGTTCTCAAACATGCAGGCGTGTTCTACAATAGGGAGATTTATTTTTTCCCGTTTGAGGGTTCTTTTTTGGATTTTTCCCCCGCGATTAATTTCAATACTGACAGAACTTCCGGCTTCTCCCTTGAAAAAATCACGCACCTCCCTTATATTTTGGGAAGTTACGCTGATATTATTGACTTTGGTTATAATATCTCCGATTTTCAACCCGGCTTTTTCTGCCGGCGAATGATCATATATTTCGCTAATCAGGAGCATTGATTTCTTGTGATCGGGCATGTCATCCGGGAAGGGACATTGAACGCCTATACCCGCATAAGCTCCCGTACTCATAAGAGTGTAATCCTCAGACTTTTCGGAAGAATAATAGACCGTATAAGGATCCAGTCGACTCAAAAAGTCTTCTGTTGTTTTAGTCAACAATTTCGGAAGATCCGGCTCATCGACATAGAAAAGGCGGATTTCTCGAATAACGTTGTGAAAAATATCCAAACTTTTAGCAATTTCAAAGTCGTCTCTGTCGTCAAATGCTGTAAATACAAGGAAAGGAATCAAGAGAAAGAGAAGAAACAGAGGGCGAAATTTTCGTTTATTTTTTTTCAAAATACGAGGGATTTATGGAATGATTTTATATCCGGATAGGATGCAAAAGTGTACATTTTTTTCAAAAAAACAAAAGAAAATCAAGAAGTAAACCAAAGTTAAGAAAATAGATAAAACAACCTTTAGCCGTGTATCTTTATCAAATAGATTTAAAATCAAATATTCTTGAAAAATAAAGCATCTATAACTAAAGAATATTTCTCCCGGATACCTGTTTCTTTATAAATAACAGAACTATTTAAATAAGCTTTATTGCAAATATATATTAATAAATTCTCGTTATCTCCTATATCCGAAAAGATTATACTTTACTGAACAAATAATCATGAGGAAGATATAACTCTATAATAACCATATTATTAAGAATCAGTATCTATTTAAAAATATCTTTAAAAACTTCTTCTATCTTAGTAACCGGGAATAAATCTATTTTATATTTCTTCTTAGAGAGATTCCGATAATTGTAAGAAGATATATATATCTTTTTAAATCCCAATTTTTCTGCTTCTGATATTCGCTGTTCTATTCGTATGACCGGGCGTATTTCTCCGGAAAGACCAATTTCTCCGGAACAGACAACTTGTTTAGGCAGAGATATGTTAATATCCGAAGAAAGTATTGCACAGGCAATTGCTAAATCTGTTGCAGTATCTTCAACGCGTAAACCTCCGGCTATATTTAAAAATACGTCCTTTCCGCTTAATTTAAATCCGGCTCTCTTTTCCAAAACTGCTAAAATCATGTTCAATCTCTTTATATTGAATCCTGTTGCATTTCTCTGCGGAGTCCCGTAAGCTGCGGTACTAACTAACGATTGTACTTCTATTAAGAAGGGACGTATTCCTTCCATATTTGCCGATACTGCGACTCCGCTGTTGGTATTTTCCGATGAGATTAAGCTCTCGGAAAGATTCCCGACAGGATGAAGTCCGTTTTGTTTCATTTCAAAGACACCGATTTCAGATATTGAACCGAAACGATTCTTTGCGGCGCGCACGATTCGATATAAATGATTCCCGTCTCCTTCAAATTGCAAGACCGTATCAACGATATGTTCCAATACCTTTGGTCCAGCGAGATGCCCGTCTTTATTTATATGTCCGATTAAAATAACCGGAACATTGTTTTCTTTTGCATAGGTAAGAATATCCACCGCACATATACGGATCTGTGTAATACTTCCGGGAATTGATTCGCTCTTATTCGAGGAAATTGTTTGTATGGAATCTATTACAATCATATCCGGACGCAAAGCATCTATTTGTTTCAGGATATATTCCAGACGCGTCTCGCTCAATAAATAACAGTTATTGTTCTCTCCCTTATAAATTCTTTCTGCGCGTAATTTAATTTGCTGCAAACTTTCCTCTCCGGATATATATAATACTTTCAATTTCTGTAAACACAAGGCAATCTGCAAGGCTAAAGTTGATTTTCCGATCCCCGGCTCTCCGCCCAGTAAAGTAAGAGAACCCAATACTAATCCTCCGCCGAGGACACGATTAAATTCACTGTTCAAAGTATCAATACGTATTTCCTCTTTAAACGGAATATATTTAATAAGATAGGGCTTGCTTGCTACCTTTTTTTGATTTTCCGAACCGGGAACTCTCGCCTTATTATCTTCAAGCATTTCCTCTTCAAAAGTATTCCACTCTTCACACTCTTCACATTTTCCCGTCCATTTTGGAACTTGATGCCCGCAATTTTGACAAACGTAAACTGTTTTTATCTTAGCCATAGATTTCCTTCATTTATTTTGCACAATTTGTTTTCCCGGTATAGAACCGATAGATAAAAAAAACTCTTTTTACCTGTCCGCTCCTCCGATTTATTCTTTCGGAAAAACGACAAATAAAAAGAGCTTCGATTCTAAAAATATATCTTATGTATTCATTGCCCCGCAAACATTGATCACTTGTCCGCTGACATATCCGGACAAATCGGAAGCCAAGAAGATACATACATTGGCAACATCTTCCGGCGTACCTCCGCGGCGCATAGGAATTACTTTAAGCCATTCTTCCTTTGCTTTCTCCGGAATTTTTCCTGTCATTTCGGTAATGATGAATCCGGGAGCAATGGCATTACAACGAATATTTCTTGCACCCAACTCCTTCGCTACGGATTTCGTAAACCCGATAATTCCGGCTTTGGACGCCGAATAATTAGCCTGACCCGCATTACCGCTCACACCAACAACGGAACTCATATTAATAATGCTTCCGGATCGCCGACTGATCATGTTTTTTTGCACAGCCTTAGTCATATTAAACACAGACTTCAAGTTCACTTTCATGACCAAATCCCATTGATCTTCGCTCATACGCATCAATAAAGTATCACGGGTAATCCCGGCATTATTGACCAGAATATCAATATCCTTAAAGTCTTCTTCAATTTGTTTTACTGTTTTTTCGGCATCTTGATAATTGCTTGCATCGGAAGCATAGCCTTTGGCTTTTACTCCGAGAGCCTTTAATTCCTTTTCCAATGATTCCGTAGTGTCATTTAATTCCAAATCGGTAAAGGCGACATTCGCTCCTTTACGAGCAAATTCCAAAGCAATCGCACGCCCTATTCCTCTCGCTGCACCTGTAATCACAGCGGTTTTTCCTTCTAATAATTGCATTCTATATGTCTTTTAATGAATAATCCGTTTTATTTATTTGGTACGTCCGTTATCGGCGGCTTTCACCAGCTCGTTAATATCGCCGTATATGCCCTCCCAATCCGGAACAGTTTGCATAGATTCCAAAAGATTGAAATAATCGCGTAAAGCCGCTTCTAAGTTCTTTCTTATTTTGGAGGCAGAGGGCAAAGAACGTAAGTCTGCATTAGCTTCTGCCTGTTCGGCGTAGAGCTTCTTAAAGAAGTCATCAGCCATTCTCAATTCTTCGAAGGCAATCGTTAAGCCCAAACTCTCCAAACAAGCAAAATTTTCGCTGACAGTCAAAGATTCTATAATCTTTTTCAACTTTGCGCTCTTGTCCGCATAGCTTAAATTATTCATTCCGGAACCCAATCGCTCAAAAATCTCATTCAAAATAAGCGCTTCTTTATAACCGGCTACCGAAGAAATTCCGCTATGCCCTTTGAGAAACATTTTTATACTGCGAAATATCTTATCTCTTCGCTCGTCCGCTTTCTTGACTTCTACACCCTTTCCGCTGAATGTTTTTTTCGTGTACACCTTATCGTATTGAGCATATTGCTCCTCAATCCTATTCAAAAGAGGATGATTTTCAACTACTTTATAGTTTCCGCTTTTAGAGGAGAAAATGACTTGGTCTGCCAATGTTGCCAAAGTCTTTGTCGTGAGCTTCGTTAGACTAATTTGCATATCATTTATTTTTTATTATTTTACGGCAAAGATATATTATTTATTTTACAATCAAAAAAAATATCCTTATTTTTTTATTTTTATTTATATTTTATTATTTATCCTTCTCTTTTTATCTTTCATATAAAAATATCAACCCCTCATTCATTTGTCAAAGAAAATCAGAACAACTTTCTTCAATCTCACCTCCGGTTGTTTTATATTTGAAATACAAACTATAAGTATTACACATGTTTTTCAAAAATCAAAATATCAATTCAAACAACATATTCTTTTAATCGCTATTGATTATTTTCTAAAAATACCCGACTCATTTGAATTTATCCCGGAAATATAAAATATCCGTATCAAGAGTTTTGATTTGTCTAAAACATTTTAATCTTCATTAATACTCCTTTATTTATATCTTACAAATATCTACGATCACATAAAGAACTTTACAAAATCATTACGAAGAGCATATATCATCAGCAGCATTAAGAGGGCAAAGCCGATGAATTGTGCATACTCCATAAATCGGTCGCTTGGTTTCTTTCCGGTTATCATCTCAAAAATGGTGAACATAGCATGTCCGCCGTCAAGAGCCGGAATCGGAAGCAAATTCAAAACTCCCAGGATGATGGATAAAAAGGCGGTCAAAGACCAAAATCTTCTCCAATCCCATTGTGCCGGAAATATACTGCCGATCGTTCCGAAACTGCCGATTGATTTATACGCCTCTGTCTTGGGGTTAAATATTAACTTAAATTGCCTCAAATAATCCTTCATTTGAAACCATCCTTTACTTATCCCTATCGGTACGGCTTCCAACAAATTATAATCTTGATGACTTATTTTTACGCCGGAAAGCGGTCGAAACAAAACGCCCATTCTTCCCAAACTGTCCAATTGTACCGGAATTTCCACAAAGGTATTATTTCTTCGTACCTTCAGTTCTATTTCTTCGTTCTTGTGAGATTGCAAATAAGGGTAGATTTCATCAAAAAATTGCATTGGAATACTGTCAATAGCAACAATTTGGTCTTCTTTCTTCAGTCCGGAACGTGCGGCGTTGCTGTTTAAAAGCACCGAATCTATTTGAAACAAACTGCGGATATACATAAAGCCTTTCAACCGGATAATCTCCTTGATGTTTTCATCGGAAATAGAGACATGTACCGATTTTCCGTCTCGTTCAATCTCCACGGAACCTTTTCCGGAAAGTAAGATTTCCTTCTGTATATCGCTGAATTTCTCCGGCTGTTTTCCATTGACCGCCAATATCTTGTCTCCGGTCTTGAAGCCGATTTTTTCCGCCGCCGGACTCGCCTCAATACCATATTTCATATCTTTTACAAGCACGTAATCATCGCCGTAAGTATAGGACAAAGCTCCGTAAATGACCATCGCCAAAAGGAAGTTTACCATCACGCCTCCCAACATGATCAAGAGCCTTTGCCAGGCAGGTTTGGAACGAAATTCCCAAGGTTGCGGGGGTTTCTTCATCTGCTCTCTGTCCATGGATTCGTCGATCATTCCGGCGATCTTTACATATCCACCTAAGGGAATCCATCCGATTCCGTATTCCGTTTCTCCTTTTTTAAACTTGAACAGGGAGAATTTCGGGTTGAAGAAAAGATAAAATTTTTCTACGCGCGTGTGAAACAATCGGGCAAAGAAAAAATGCCCGGCTTCGTGAAGAATGACTAAAATAGAGAGACTTAAAATCAGTTGTACGGCTTTGATCAGTATAACCATTATCTTATTTATTTTGAATAATACGTTCCGCTTCTTCTTTTGCCGCTTGGTCTGACTCCAAATATTGTTCGTAATCACAATTGGAGATAAAAGGCATGCGGACTAAGGTTTCTTGAATTAATTCGGGGATTTCCGTAAATTTAATACGGTGATTCAGAAAGGCTTCTACAGCCTTTTCATTGGCAGCATTCATAATACAAGGAGCATTTCCTCCTTTTTTCATGGCTTCAAAAGCAATATCGATGCAAGGAAATTTATCGGTATCCGGCGCTTCAAAGGTAAATTCCGGATAGTCCATAAAGTTAAAACGCTCAAAGTTATTTTTGATTCGATAAGGATAATTCATTGCATATTGTATCGGCAATTTCATGTCGGGAAGTCCCATTTGCGCTTTGATGGATCCGTCTTGAAATTGCACCATCGAATGAATGATCGATTGAGGATGTATGATAATCTTGATTTGTTCCGGCTGCAATCCGAAAAGATGTTTGGCTTCGATAGCCTCCAAGCCTTTATTCATCAAGCTTGCCGAATCTACGGTAATCTTACTTCCCATCTCCCAATTGGGGTGATTGAGAGCTTGCTCTATGCTGACATGCTCCAGCTCTTCTTTCGGAAGTTTACGAAAAGGACCTCCGGAAGCGGTCAAATAAATTTGCTCTATCGGATTCAACGATTCTCCCGCTAAACACTGATAAATTGCTGAATGTTCTGAGTCGATGGGAATCATATTTATTTTGTTCTTATAAACCAAATCGACTATCCGGTCTCCGGCGACTACCAAAGTTTCTTTGTTCGCCGTAAAGATGAATTTATTCGCTTCTATGGCATGTACAGTGGGCAACAAAGCCGCAATCCCCACAATCGCAACTAATACGGCTGCTAAATCAGTCATTTCTACCACTTGCTGCAAGGCTTCCTTCCCGGCATATACCTTTATATCTGTATCGCGTAATCCGTCCCGGACTTCTCCGTAATATTGTTCATCGGTAATAACAACTGCATTCGGCTGAAATTCAAGGGCTTGTTGAATCAGAAGTTTTGCATTCCGTTGAGCGGTCAATACTTCCGGTACCCATCCGTTCGGACACCGGCGGATGACTTCCAAGGCTTGTGTACCTATTGAACCGGTGGAGCCGAGTATAGCTATCTTCCTGTTTCCTTCTTTCTTTTTCTTTCGGGAATACATGTTCAGTCGTTTTTTTGTTTAAAGAGAAACTCTTTTTCTTTTTTTGTTAAGTTTTTATATCCGCTGCGTGATATTTTTTCCAAAATTCGGTTGATTTCTATCTCAACTTTGGCTTTTTCTTGGTTATATTCTTCGTCTGTTTTGGCTTCTTCCGGACGGTCATTGCGATGAATGTTGAATTTAATATTATCGGCTCTCCCCGGTCCTTTTCGTTCAAAGAAAGAAAATAAATTATCCAAGAATTGATTGAATTTCCGCGTTATATCTCTGCCTTTGCGCATCGAATAACCAAACCAAAGCCCTAAGAATGATCCTCCGATGTGGGCTAAATTGGCGATACCGGTTTGATTTCCGTACTTCAAGCTGCTTGCTAATCCCATAAGATCTAAAACAAAGGCTCCGGCAGCCAGGTGTTTTAATTTCAGATCTCCTATAAAAAGCAGGCGGATTTTGAAATCGGGTTTGTAAGCTGCTATCGCAAAGACCACGGACATTACAGCTCCGGAAGATCCAATAACATATGCAATATCTTTTGTCCATGCGCTTACCAACAAATGTACGCCGGCACCGGCAAAGCCTCCCAAAAGAAAAACTCCAATCAGTTGCTTCGGATTGAGGTAGTTTATAAAAAGGGTTCCAAACCAATACAACCAGAGCATATTCATGAAGAGATGCCAAAAACTGTCGTGCATAAACATATAGGTCAGCAGCGTCCAAGGACGATAGAGCAGTTGGTCGAAAGTTTCCGGCAATGCCAAATAATACCCGACATCCGGGTAAATTAATTCCAAAAAGAAAAACAAAACAAAGACGAAGATATTTAACAAAATCAGTCGTTGTAATATCGGTTTTTCTTTGAAAGAGTTAAACAGTTGATTAGATCTTTGATTCATTCTTCTTTTTTTTATTTTATCCGGGATTATTTAAAAGGGCTGCACCTTTAATTATATGTGAATATATCCGGCTTTTCTTTGTCCTTCTTTTGCCATATCTTGATCAGGATAAATCCAAATATCATTCCGCCGAGATGTGCAAAATGGGCAACATTGTCGCCGGCGGCATTGTATAATCCCAGGATCAATTCCAACAAACCGTATCCGAAAACCAAGTATTTTGCTTTGATCGGAATCGGAATGAAGAAAAGGAATAATTCCACATTCGGGAAAAGCATGCCGAAAGCCAACAGAATACCGAAAACAGCTCCGGAAGCTCCCAATACCGGGATGTTCAAGAGAAGATTATATTCTCCCATCAAAGGATCCATATAATTCATTCCTTCTTGAAAAACCTTTGCTCCTTCGTTCATAATTATATGGATTTGTTCCGGATTCATTTGATTCTGCAAGGATTGCAATTGTAAAAAAACAACGAAACTATGCAGCCCCATCGCTCCGAATCCGGTTGCAAAATAATAAATAAAGGTACGTTCCGCTCCCCATTTCCTTTCAATAATCTGTCCGAAGAGCCACAAAGCATACATATTAAAGAAAAGATGCGATAAATTGTGGTGCATAAACAAATGAGTAACAAGCTGATAGGGACGAAAGAATTCGGAACTGAAATAAAACAGTCCGAACCGAGATTCCAAATCCATCGTTCCGGTTTGTTTCAAAAAAGCGGAAAGAAGGAAAAGCAACACATTGATTATAAGTAACCCGCGTATTACCGGGGGGATTTGATTCAATCCGGAACGTCCATATCCGTTGTTCATTTTATTTTGTTTTACAAAATCGGGACAAAATTACTATAAATTTTTAAAAAATAGTATATTTCCAAAAATATTTTTAACTTTGGGCTTTAAAATAACTTTTTATATTATAAAGATATGTCTTCATCAAACAATCAATCAATTTGGCGTGTACGAGGCGCTTATTTCTTATCGGTCGTCAGTATTACCATGGTTTTACTTATGCTCGGATTCATCGGGCTTTTGCTTTTTAATGCTCGGGTTCTGTCCAACGAAGCCAAGAAAAATATAGGTATTACGGTATTTATAAAGAACGAAACTCCCGCGGCAGATATTCAACGTTTGAAAAACGCTTTAAACGTTGCGCCTTATTCTACTTCGGCTCATTTTGTTTCCAAAAAAGAAGCCGCTTTATTTATGAAAGATGCTTTGGGCAATGATTTCACAAAGACTTTAGGTTATAATCCCATGCTCAGCTCTATCGAGGTCTATTTAAAGCCGGATTATGTCAAAGAAGACAGCATCAAGAAGATTGAAAAGCAATTGGGGCGATTTTCATTCATCAAACAAGTCTATTATCAAAAATCTTTGATCGAACTTGTTAATGAGAATGTACGCAAAATGACAATTGTGGGATTAATTCTCACGGTGTTTCTGCTAATGATTGCTTTGAGTTTGATAAACAACACGGTGCGACTGTCGGTTTTCTCCAAAAGATTGTTGATACGTTCCGCCCAATTGGTGGGTGCCAATCCGAGATTTATACGCCGTCCGTTTACGATACGCAATATATTCTCCGGGATATTAAGCGCTTCGGTCGCCTCTCTTATTCTTACCGGTATTGTCCTTTTATTGGAGAGAAATTTATTGAAAGTTATTGATATACAAGGTCTTTTTGAAATCATTGCGTTTATGTTTCTTTTTGGCATTCTCATTACTACAATTTCCGGAAACTTTGCCGTCAATAAATACTTACGCATCAAAACGGATGATTTGTATTTTGAATATTAAAGCTCTTTTTGTCCTCCTTTAATAGAGAAGAGACAAGAGTTTCTTTTCTCTTTTATCCACTGAAATAAAAAGAACGAAATCCTTACGACCACCGATTGCAAAATAAATGCAAATATCAAGAAAAGCAATCCTTTACCCAAAGATTTTATAAACAATGCCTTATAAAAAGACCATTCTCGGCGTGATGTCCGGAACCTCCTTAGACGGATTGGACTTAGCCCTCTGTCAATTCAATCAAGAACAAAACAATTATACATACAAAATCATTAAAGCGGATTGTATTCCTTATCCTCAATCGATCAAAGATTCATTAACAAAAGCTCCTTTCCTAAACGGCAGGGAGCTTCTTTTATTAGATAAGCAATACGGACAATATATCGCCGAGCACATCAATCATTTCATTGCCGATAAAGAGAAACCGGATTATATCGCTTCACACGGACACACCATATTTCACGAGCCGGACAAACATTTTACTTTGCAAATCGGATGCGGAGCCGAAATAGCCGGACACACAAATATTCCTGTCGTTTATAACTTTCGCCGTTCAGACACTGCTTTGGGAGGACAAGGAGCGCCCTTGGTTCCCTGCGGCGATAAGCTCTTATTCTCCGATTATACCTTCTGCCTGAATATCGGGGGTTTTTCCAATATATCCTATGATAATGCTTTCGGACAACGAATTGCTTTTGACATTTGCCCTTCAAACATTGTCTTGAATGAATTGGCTCAAGAAGCCGGTTTTCCTTATGACAAGGGCGGAAAGATTGCAGCAAGCGGATCTCTTCACCGTCCTCTTTCGGAGCAGCTCAATCAAATTCCGTATTATCAAGAGCTTCCTCCGAAATCTTTGGGCAGAGAATATGTGGAAACATATTTCCGGCAATTGATCAATAACAAATCAATTCCCGTAGCAGATCGCCTGCATACATATACTTTGCATATCGCTCAACAAATCGCCTCATCGCTGAAAGATTTTTCCAAAGGAAAACTTTTGATCACCGGAGGCGGAGCGTATAATACACATTTGATCAATCAATTGCGCCATTTGACCAAACACGAAGTGATTGTTCCGGATCAAAACCTCATCGAATATAAGGAGGCTTTGATCTTTGCTTTTTTGGCTTATCTCCGCATACAAAACAAACCGAACGTATTGAGTTCCGTTACAGGAGCCTCAAGAGACAATATTGCCGGAATGATTTGTCATCCCTGATACGTCAAAGAACGATTCTTAACTTACCGATTTAACTTCTCGTACTCTCTCAATACATTAGAAAGGAAAGTATGAGGCACCTCTCCGCTTTCCACTCCCAATTTCTTTCTTATTGACCGCGCAACTTTTTCAATCTTCTCGGAAGCCTTGGGGTCAAACATATTTTCTTCGTAATAACGAACTGCCTCTCGGATTCTTTTCACATCTCCGGAATCCAACTGGTCCGAATAATAAGTTGATAAATCTCCTCCCGCGTATATATCCTCTTCCCGACTTTCTTCCTCTTCTTCCAAATATTTATTGCTTACAGTCTCAAACTTCTCTACTTCTTCCGGCTCTTCTTTCAAAATCTCTTCAAAATCTTCCGGTTCCTCATCGATTGGTATATTTTTTTCTATATACTCCTTCGGATTCTCAAGAATTTCTTCTATAATATTCTTGTAGTTTGAAATTCCTCCTTCTTCGATTGTTTCGGATTCCGAACAATCTCCCCAACACTCTTCGTTAAGAGAAACAACCATCGTACGGGCAAAAATATCTCCGAGCCTTTGTCCTCTCCTAAAAAATAAAATTAAAATGATAGACGGGATTCCAAAAAATAAATATATCTCTATAATTCCAAAAAGAAATCGAACAAAAGCGGCATTGAAATCCACTTTTCTTCCGTCCGTCTTGATGACTTTTATCTTTTTATACTTCATTCCGACCGTCTGACCGTTAAAAACACTTTCAGACAATAAAAAGTATAACGGAACTTCTATGGAAACAACCAGAAATATAATAAAAATGAGCTCCTGATCATTTAATCCTCTTTCGATAATCTCAACCAGAATTAGATTTTGAATAAAAACAAGCACGGTAATAAAGGCGAGATCAGTCAGAAAGGCTCTCACCCTAAGAGAGAGGTTCGCCGGTGGTAATTTGGTTTGAAATCCGGATTTTGTTTTAAAAGAAGTGCTACTCATAATTTATCCTGTTTATACAAATTCAACTAAGGTCTCGTTTGAAAATATTGTTTCGCAATCTTCATAATGTACTTGCCGATAATGTCGAACTCCAAATTAACAACTGTCCCGACCTCTATGGCATGGAAATTCGTCAAAGAATGCGTAAACGGAATGATGGCGACTTGGAAAGAACTTTCCTGCGAATTGACCACCGTCAAACTGACACCGTTTACGGAAACGGATCCTTTCTCCACTGTAACATTTTCATCGGTCGGTTCATAAGAAAAGGTGTAATACCAGCTTCCGTCAGCTTCTTCGACCGATGTACAAACAGCCGTCTTGTCCACATGTCCTTGCACAATATGACCATCTAAAAGGCTGTCGGGCTTCATGCTTCGCTCTAAATTTACCTTATTCCCCACCTTCAGCAGTCCTAAATTTGACTTCTCCAAAGTCTCCCGTATCGCCGTAACTGTGTACATACCGTCGGATATATCAACCACCGTCAAGCAAACACCGTTATGAGACACGCTCTGATCTATGCGTAACTCGTTTACAAATCCGCAAGAGAGGGTAAAATGCACGTTCCCTCCATCCTTTTCTATTTTTTGAAGAATACCTGTTTCTTCTACAATTCCTGAAAACATAGTGTTATTTATTTATAAATGATGTGATTTTTATAATTCTTTTCGCAATATCTGTTTTACGCCCGATGCGTAACAGGCAATTTGCTGTCAAAATCTTCTCGTCGAGGCTCTTTTGCTTAAAATCTTCCTTCAATATGCGCTCCGCTTCCTTCGGGTCTTTTTCCATTCGGTAAGACAATTCAAAAAGTTTCGGCATTAACTCTAAATCATTATTTTTCAATAATTCTTCGGTTCTTTTTCGGATATTCTGTCGAATGTCTCCATTTACTACGCGCCATAAATACCAAGTTGTTTTAATCGCTCCTATAATGCGTCTTTCGTCAATAAAAGGCTTCGGAGTTTCTCCCGTAATTGCATCTACCCGGTATATTTCTTGCGCATTTCTTTCCGTATCTTCCGCCCGTAAATTAAACTCTCCGTATCTCAAAGAAGTGTCATTAAGAATAAGGTGTAATTTTCGGTATTCCTTCTCGGAAAAAGGTTTGTGTTTGTCTTTTGTAAGCGGGAAGTTTTTCGGCACAAGATATTTGAAATAATTACCGAAAGAATCCCAAAACAAGGTAATGCGAACAATCCGGCACTCACCCGTAGCACAGACCGGAAGCTCCGCAAAGCAGGAATAGTACAAAGGTAATCCGGATTTCTTGTCCGTAATTTGCTTTACAGTCAATACCGTAGAATCATTCACCTTCTGTTGAAAGATATTTTCTTTTTGCGAAAATCCGCAAAGCGAAGAAAAAATGACCCAAAGAAAAAGTATTTTTTTACGAGAAATTTTCATTACCTTTGAGAAAATTTTAAAAATTCTTTGCAAAGATATGAATTTAATCGATAAAAAAATTGTTCGCTTCATAAAAGAGCATCACGTTTTAACGCTGGCGACCTTCTCCGACAGCCAACCGTATTGTGCCAACTGTTTTTACGCTTATGAAGAATCCGGCGGTCGTTTTATTTTCACCTCCGATGAAGAAACTCGCCATATCCAAGAGGCTCTATGCAATGAAAACATTGCGGGCAGCGTGGTTTTGGAAACGAAAATTGTAGGCAAAATTCAAGGCATTCAATTTACGGGTAAGCTCTCCCCTACCCCACCCGAAGAGGAGGCATTTTTACGAAAGATATACTTGAAAAGATTCCCTTTTGCGGCTATAAAGCAGTCTCGCCTGTGGCTTCTCGAACCGGATTTTATCAAATTGACAGACAACCGTTTGGGCTTCGGCAAAAAGATTATTTGGAGAAAAAAAGCATAGTCTTTCACCGCTTTTCTTGTCGGGCAAGGATAGAAAAGTTAAAAAAAGTTAAAAAAAGTTTTTTTAATTCAATTATAGTATATAGATTTGCCGCCACATTAATTTTATTAAACATTAAATTTTAAACACAATGAAAAAAGTATTTGTTTTAAGTGCAGCAATCCTGATTGCCTTCAGTTTTACGGCTAATGCTCAAAAATTTGGTGCGAAAGCCGGTTTTACCATGTCTCGTTATTTGTTTTCTCAAGAGGCTAACGACCTTCTGAAAGATAATCAAAAAATGCACATGGGCTTCAATGTGGGGCTTGTCGGAGAAATGCCATTGGGAGAATTGTTCTCTCTACGCGGAGATTTATCTTTTGTTCAATTAGGCGGAAAATTCGAATATGAAACATCAGCAGGAATTCCCGGTTTTTCCGGAAAAGTTAATATTGACAGTAAATCCAATGTAAACTACCTGCAATTGCAAGTGTCTCCCAAAATCAATTTTGATCCCTTATATTTATTTGTAGGTCCTTATTTTGGTTATGCAATGGGAGGAAAAGAAAAAGTTAAAACCAAAGGAACTGCTGATGTATTGGGTATAAAAAAAGAAATCGAAAACGAAGACGAAGACAAACTTTTTGAAGATGATCACAACCTCAATAGAATGGATGTCGGTGCCAATTTGGGAATCGGAGCCAACTTTAACGGAGTCATTGTAGAAGCCAATGTAGGTATGGGTTTCATTAATTTTGAAAAAGATAAAGAAACAACCTTGGGAACCGTAAAAGGAGATATGAAAAACTTCTTCTTTGGAATTTCCGTGGGATATCTGTTAGGAAAATAACCCCGAAATTTTGTCTCTCAAATAAAACACGAGCCTTCGATTTTTTTCGGAGGCTTTTTTTATACGATACATTTTCAAGGTTTTACATCGGATCCACATCGGCAGTTACCTGCACGTAGCGATATTCTTCCATTGCCTGTAAACAGTCTATTCGATTCATAACCCGCTCCTTGAATTGAGCGGCAGATTCTTGACGCGGCAATTTAATGAGAATGGAATGTATGTACATCAACTTAATCCTTGCAACAGGCGGAGCTTCAGGTCCCAAAATGCGTCCGGAAGGAGAAATTTTGCGCAGCTCTTCGGTCAAAAAAAGAGCCGCTTGTCGGGAAATGTTTTTTTGCCGGTGCTTGATTTCCAAACGAATCAAACGATAAAAAGGCGGATAATCAAACTGCTTTCTAACAAGAAGCCGGGATTCAAACATTCCTTTATAATCATGCTTGATAACATATTGAATAATCGGATGACTCGGATCACCGGTTTGAATAATCACGGTGCCTTGTTTATTTCTGCGCCCGGCTCTTCCGCTGACTTGTATCATCAACTGAAAAGCACGCTCAAATGCACGAAAGTCGGGAAAGTTGAGTAAACTGTCCGCATCCGGGATGCCGACCAAGCTCACATGATCAAAATCGAGTCCCTTCGTCAACATTTGTGTACCGATTAAAATATCAATGTTTTGATTCCGAAAATCGTGAATAATTCGCGCATGAGCATCTTTTCCGGATGTAGTATCTCTATCCATTCTTCCGGTACGAAGAGACGGAAAATACTCTTTGATTTTATCTTCAATTTTCTGCGTACCAAATCCTTTGGCACGTATTCCTTCCGGAGTTTGACACATTTTGCATTGCCGTCTGGCCGGCTCTTCATAACCGCAATAATGACATTTTAGCCTCATTGACTTCTTGTGATAGGTCAAGCTGACATCGCAATTTTCACAACGCGGGATATATCCGCACCGGACACACTCGGCAAAAGGAGAAAATCCTCGTCTGTTTCGGAACAAAATAATTTGTTCTCCATTCTCTTTTGCTTTGCCCACGGCAGCAAGCATTTGCGGAGAAAAAAAAGACTTCATCTGCTTTTTGCGGCGAGCTTCACGCGTATCTGCCACAAGGATCTTCGGAAGTTGTACATTTTTGTATCTCTGCAATAATTCTACCAAGGCATATTTCCCGGTTTTTGCATTGAAATAAGTTTCGAAACTAGGAGTGGCAGTACCCAACAGCACTTTTGCTTTAAAAATATGAGCCAATACAATAGCGGCATCTCTCGCATGGTAACGCGGTGCCGGGTGATATTGTTTATAACTGCTTTCATGCTCTTCGTCCACAATAACTAAGGATAATTTGCTGAAAGGGAGGAATATGGAAGATCGTACTCCCAAAATTACGGAGAATTTTCCTGCCTGTAACTGACGCCAGGTCTCAATGCGTTCGCTGTCTGAAAATTTGGAATGATAAACTCCCATGCGAGAACCGAATATTTTACGCAGGCGTAAAGTAATTTGTGTCGTGAGCGCAATTTCCGGAAGTAAATATAATACCTGATTTCCTTTTTCTATCTCTCTCTTAATCAGACTTATATAAATCTCCGTTTTCCCGGAAGCCGTTACCCCGTGCAACAATACCACATCCTTCTTCTCAAACGAACGCACAATCTCATTTTGTGCTTGCTGCTGAGAAATGGTCAAGTTCTTTTCTTCTTCAAGAGGGAAATCTTCCGTCTGCAAACGGCTGACCTCCTTCTTCTCAATACATACCAATCCTTTTTCTGCCAAAGATTTAAGCACCGGTAATGAGGTTTTTGATTGCTCTAACAGTTGCTTCTTGGTCAATGCACTTCCGGAGACATTGTTCCTCAAGAAAAGTAATAATTCCTGCTGTTTGAATGCACGCGAAGGAAGCTGTCCGGAGGCTTTTTCAAAAGCATCTTTGTTTTTTAAATCGGGAGATAATGAAACATATTCGGCATATTTAGGCGAATACTTCTTTTGCACGCTTTGTTCAGCAAGCACTATCTTCCTGTCTATCAACCTTTTAACGACAGGAAGAGGATTAAAGTCCGAAACTCTGCAAAGTTTTTTTAAAGAGCAAGAGTTTTCCGCGGAAATCAAGGAAAGAATTTGCAGTTCCCGTCCTTCTACATCTGAGGTTTCAGCATCAGGATTCAAATACAAAAAAGTTTCACTTTCCAACTTCAATCCTGCGGGTAATGCCGCTTTGAATATTTCCCCCAATGCACACATGTAATACTCCGCCATCCACTCCCAGAACGACAATTGCTCCTTTGTAATGATCGGTCGATCATCATAAACAGCGATGATTTCCTTGACCGGGTGCGAAGGAGATTCTGCATGAAGACGATAAAGCAAACCTGTCTGCAACTTAGTTTTCCCGAAGGGAACCATCACTCGCCTGCCCGGCTCGCAATCTGCTGATAAAGAGCTTGGTATCGCATAAGTAAAAGTTTGCCGCAATGGTACTGGTATAATCACCTCGGCAAATGTAGCTTGCATATTCAATCCGGAACAATATTCATTTTAAGAGGCAAAGGTATGTTTTTTTTCGGAATTAGCTTTTTTTTACGCTGCCTCAAATCAAAGTTCATCAAGCGATTAATCTTCAGAAGTAAAGCATTGCCGAAAACTTCGAGCGGAAGGATTTTGAAAAATCATCAAATTAAATTCAGGCAGTATTGCAAAAATATGATCAAATATATTCGACTGTATTTCTTCATATTTTCTCCATTTTTTTTCTTTGCTGAACATATAAATTTCAATGGGAAGACCCATTTCTGTAGATTGTAACTGCCTTACTATAAAGGTCATATCAGTATTTACATAGCCCGTACTTTTCAAATAATTTTCTACATAAATGCGGAAGGTTCCGATATTGGTCAGTCTTCTTTGATTTACATAGTCAGGTTCGCCTTCATTAGTTTTGGCAATGTCTTTGGAAACCGATTCAATATATTCTTTCAACAACTTGAATTTTCTGAATTTTTCAATATCGGCGGGAGACAAAAAATAAATTGTATCCATATCAATATTGATATGCCTCTTTATTCTTCGCCCTTCGGACTCTTCCATTCCTTTCCAATTGGTAAAAGATTCCGAAATCAGTTTGTAAGTCGGAATAGTCGTGATTGTTTTGTCCCAATTTTGCACCTTTACGGTAGTCAGGCTTATGTCAATGACCGTTCCGTCAGCATTGTCTTTGGGAAAAGAAACCCAGTCGCCTACTTTAACCATCTCATTAGCAGAAAGTTGTATTCCTGCAACAAAACCCATAATGGTGTCCTTGTAAACAATCAAAAGGATGGTCACCATGGCTCCCAATCCTTTAAGAATATCCATAAAGTTTTTATTGGCAAAGATGGAAATGATGATTAAAGCTCCAAAAGAAAAAACAATGACTTTCAACAATTGGATGTAAATCTTAATATTGGTATATTCTCCTCTTTTCCGCCCGTACCAATCATAAAAGGAATTCAAAATTCCGTTGATCAGCAATACGACAACAATCAAGAAGTAACTGTCGATAATATTTTCTATAAAGTTCCGGACGTGGGGGGAAGCTATTAAATGGTACAAACTCATTAAAACAACACCGGGAAGTATGTGTGCGGCTTTGGCAAAAACTTTGTTCTTCAACAATATATCGTACCATTTGTTTTTTGCAATACCGATGGTCTGCGAAGCAAGTTTTCGCATCAAAAAGGTAATCAAAAAGTCGATAATCCAAGCAACCAGAAGTATTAAAACAACTGCCAATATGGATTGTATAAGTACCGCCCATCTTGTGGACAGGTTCATGTCCAAGAACAGTTTAACGGTTTGCTCTCGAAAAGTATGCAGATTTTCGTTCACTCTAATATCGGATTAGTAAGAGTCAGTGTGTATTTTGTGTCCGGACTTCGCTCCGGGTCTTTTCTTTATTTTTTTCTGCAAAGAAAATAAAAAGAGGAAGGAAAAGAGAAATTCCGACAAAAAAAATTATCTTTGCCAATGATTTTTGACTCAATTTAATTTTTTAGAATCCCTGTAACTCATGAAAAAGTTTCTCAAAATATTTGGCATCGTCCTTGTATCCATTTTTGTACTCTTGCTTGTTCTGCCCATTTTTTTCAAAGGTAAAATTATTAAACTTGCCCAAGAACAAGCTAATAATCAGTTAAATGCAAAAGTTGAATTTAAAGATGTAAGCCTTTCTTTGATCAAAAGATTTCCCAATATCAGTGTTGAAATTGAAGACATTTGTATTGCCGGTGTAGATACATTTGCCAATGACACTCTTTTGGAAATGGATAAATTAGCGGCCACATTGGACATCATGAGCGTTATTTCCGGAGATGAGATAAAAGTAAAAAATGTACAACTGAATCGCCCCAATGTTCATATACGGGTGTTAGAAAACGGAAAAGCCAATTACGACATTGCCAAACCCTCTGAGGAAGAGGTGCCGGAAGAAGCAAGCGACTCCTCTTCCGACTTTAATTTAGCAATCAAGAAATTTGAAATCAAAGAAGCAAACATCGATTATAATGATTTGCAAAGCTCCCTTTTCGCGGAAATCAACGCAATGAATTTCACACTCTCCGGAGATATGTCTTCCGAACAAACAAAGTTGAATATGAAGCTGCTCATTGAGGCATTAAGTTTGAAATCCGGAGGCATACGCTATGCCCGCCAAGTGCGCCTTGAGTTTATTTCCGACATTCAAGCCGATTTGAAAAATCAAATCTACACAATAAAAGATAATTCATTGTCAATCAATAATTTACAATTAATCTTTAATGGAAATGTATCAACCAAAGAAGAAGATATTCTTACTGATATGACCATCAAAACCCAAAGAACAAACTTTAAGGATGTTCTTTCATTGATTCCGGCTGTTTACAAAAAAGACTTCAACAGCGTGGAAACTCGGGGGAATTTTTCGTTAAATACGTATATAAAAGGTGTTTATAACGAAAAAACTCTGCCCGCTTACGGTTTGAAATTAAAAATAAACGATGCCTATTTTAAATATCCCGATTTACCCAAATCTGTGAATAACATCAACATAGATTTGCAAGTAGATGCGCAAGAAGGATCCGGCGAGTATATTGACATCAACTTAAAAAAAGCCGCAATGACTATTGCCGGCAGCCCGCTGCTGATGCATCTGAAAATAAAACAAACTCCCGGAAATACAGCCATGGACGGCACCCTGAAAGGAAAAGCCAATTTAGAAAACTTAAAAGACATAATACCCTTAGAAGATACCCGATACTCCGGAGAAGCACAAGCAGACGTTTACTTTAAGGGCAATCTCTCGGATATTGAAAATGAACAATACGAAAAATTTGATGCCGGCGGTGATATTTTGCTTAAGAATATACATATTCAACAAAAAAATACTCCGGAAATTGTTATCCACAAAACCTCCATGTCTTTATCTCCTGCCCACCTGAACCTTAAAGAATTTTCTTCACAAATCGGGAAAAGCGACCTCCGGCTCTCGGGGACAATCGACAACCTTTTACCCTATGTGCTGAAAGACGATTTGTTAAAAGGGAAGTTCGATTTTCAATCCGGCAATCTGAACATCAATGAACTGATGAGCCTTTCCGGTGAAGAATCTGCTCCGCCGAAAGAAAACTCCCCAAGCACCAAAGACACTCCTACAGAGGCGATCCTTATCCCCAAAAATTTAGACATGCGTTTGCATACAAAAATCTCAGCTATGCAATATAACAATCTGGATATAAGCAATATAAAAGGAATAGTAACCATCAAAAACGGTGTCCTGGATATGCAACAATTGGATATGAACTTGCTCGGAGGCTCTCTCCAAGTAAAAGGAGTTTATGATTCAAAAAATGAACAAAATCCGGCAGCAAACCTCAAGTTATCCGCCAAGCAAATCAGCATCTCAAAAACTGCAGAAACGTTCCTTAGTGTCCGAAAATTAGCCCCAGTTATCGAAAGTTGTATCGGAAATGTTTCGGCCAATCTTGATCTGAAAACTTTATTCGACAAACAAATGTCGCCGATAATGGCGGGCTTAACAAGCATGGGTAACATACGCTCCAAGAACATCTCTATAGCCAACAATAAACTCTTCAACTTGCTGGCTTCTGCCACCCATTTAAACAAATTCAAATCGCCCAAATTGAGGGATTTGTACTTAAAATTTCACATTAAAGACGGTAAAGTCATCATAGAACCCACAGAGTTTCAACTGGCAGGCACCCGCGTCAAACTGTCGGGATCTCAATCTTTAGACAAAAAATTAGACCTGAACTTAGGGCTGAAGTTGCCTCAAAATATTGCCTCAAAAATCTTAAAAACCAACGGAAATCAAAATACGGAAATCACTGCAAAAATTGGAGGAACTTCCGACAACCCAAAACTTTTGAAGATATCCGGAACTCCCTTGGACGGCACCATGCAAGAGGTAAAAGAAAAAGTAAAAGAAGTAAAGAAAGTCGTAAAAAATACAACGAAAAAAGCTCTGGAAGAAGCTCAGAAAAAAGCCGACAAAATCATTGCCGAGGCTGAAAGAAATGCTCAAAATATCAGAAGAGAAGCACGCAGAAACGGAGACAAGGTAATTGCCAAGGCTCAAAAACAAAAAGAAAAATTAGTAAAACAAGCCGGAAATCCGATTGCCAAAAGAGCTGCTCGCACAGCCGGAGACAGACTGATAAAAGAAGCTCGAAAACAAGCGGACAACATAAACGCAGAAGCTGACCGACAAGCCAATAAGGTCGTCAATACCGCCAAGCAAAAATCCGATAAAATTATCAGTCAAGCCCAAAGCAAAACGAATTAAAGAAATCGGGAATGTAATTTCACTTCATCAACAGGTCTGTAATCGTGAAGATTGCAAAAACTAAAGAAGCGATGCCGTTTGTCGTAAAGAATGCCAAATTTACTCGGGTCAAATTTTCCGGGGAAACGATTGTGTGTTGATACAACAACAAAGCTCCAAAAAATAATGCCCCAATTTGATACCAAATTCCGAGATAATCTGCCCCGATCAGCCCGGTGATAACGATAAAACCCATCGTAAGCAAATGCAACAATTCCGAAAAATGCAAGGCACGCTTCTTGCCCCACATCTCAGGTAAAGATTTCAATTTATTCTGAGTGTCAAACTCCTGATCTTGAAGAGAATAGATAATGTCAAATCCTGCAGTCCAAAACAAAACGATGAAAGAAAACAAGACGGGTAACAAAGCAAAAGCAGCTGTTACGGAAAGATAAGCTCCCAAAGGAGCAAGAGCAAGACCTATTCCCAAAATAAAATGACACAAGCGAGTAAAACGCTTGGTATAGCTGTATCCCAAAATCACCAGAAGAGCAACCGGTGCCAAAAAAAATACCAAACGATTGATAAAGAAAGTCGTTACTAAAAAAAGTAAAGAGTTGATAATCACAAAGATAAGTGCATGTTTTTCCTGAATAATCCCGGAGGGCAACTCTCTTTTTTGTGTACGAATATTTTTGGCATCAATATTTCTGTCCAGCCAACGATTAAAAGCCATCGCAGCATTCCGAGCAAAAACCATATCAGCGACAACCAGCATCAACAGTCTGCCTCCGGAGGCACTCCAAACTTCCAAGCCCTTTACCTCACATGCCAAAAAAAAACCGATAAAAGCAAAAGGCATTGCAAATATCGTATGGCTGAATTTTACCAAAGACATATAGTGTTTGATCATCGAGCATCTTTTTTGTAGTACGAATATTGCACGAAGAAATCTTCCAAACCCTTTTGCCAAGGGTTGACTTCCACCCCGAAGGTTTTCTTTATTTTTGACTTATCCAACAAACTGTAACTTGGTCGGCGTGCCGGCGTGGGGTACGCCGAAGAGGGTACAGGCGTAATTTTACAGTCTATCTGAGCCTGTCTCACAATTTCACAAGCAAAATCATACCAAGAGCATGCACCCTCATCCGAATAATGGTAAATCCCCGCCGGGAAACTCTCACCGGAAGCATTCCCGAGGGCGGGAAGGATTTGCATCACCGCTTTTGCCAAATTTCCGGCATAAGTCGGCGAGCCGATTTGATCATTGACTACACGCAACTCATCTCGATTTTGTGCAAGTCTTGCAATGGTCTTCACAAAATTGTGCCCAAAAACGGAATAAAGCCATGAAGTCCTGATAATCAAGTACTTATCCGAAATTTTTGCATAATCTTCTCCGGCAGCTTTGCTTAATCCGTAAGCTGTAACAGGGTTTATTTTATCGCCTTCTTTGTACGGAAAACTTTGATTTCCGTCAAAGACATAATCTGTCGAGAAATGGATAAAAACGGAAGCGGCTTTCCGACTTGCCTCCGCCAAATTTTTGACTCCTCCGGCATTGAGAGCCATAGCGGCTTCGCCTTCCTCCTCGGCTAGATCAACCTTCGTGTAGGCGGCACAGTTGATTACGCAATCAAAAACTTTACTTCGGAAGTATTCTTTTACGGAATTTTCATTGGTAATATCCAAATCTTCCCGGTCAGTAAAAACAAAATCATAATCAGGTGCTGATTCTGCCAATCTCTGAAATTCAGAGCCTAACTGCCCGTTTGCCCCGGTTACAAGAATTGATTTCATAAAACCGTTGTCAGGGATAAGAAAATTATGCTTTGGGACCCTCAGTTCCAAATTCCAACATAAATTCTTCGGCTTTATTTACCATATGTCTTGAACCCACAAAAAATGGTACGCGCTGATGAATATCCGTAGGTTTTATGTCTAAAATTCTGTTTTTTTGTCCGTCGGTAGCTTTACCACCGGCTTGTTCGGTCAAAAAAGCAACAGGGTTGCATTCGTAGAGCAACCTCAATTTCCCTTTAGGATTTTCAGCTGTTTTAGGATAAATAAAAATTCCTCCTTTCAATAAGTTTCGATGAAAATCCGCAACCAAAGAGCCGATATATCGGGAAGTGTAAGGACGGTTCGTTTGAACATCTTTCTCTTGACAATATTTGATGTATTTTTTTACTCCTTCGGGAAATTTAATGTAGTTTCCTTCATTGATGGAGTATATCTTTCCTTTAAGAGGAATTTGTAAATCTCGGTGAGAAAGGCAAAATTCACCTATCGACGGGTCAAGGGTAAATCCGTTTACACCTTTTCCGGTAGTAAAGACCATCATTGTGGATGATCCGTAGATGATATATCCTGCCGCTACTTGTTTGCTGCCTTCTTGCAAAAAATCTTCTTCGGTAGCAAGATGCCCTTCCGGGGAAACTCTGCGAAAGATAGAAAATATCGTCCCGATAGAAACATTGACGTCTATGTTGGAAGATCCATCCAAAGGATCCATGGAAACCACATATTTTCCTCCTCGCGACATTTCATCTTCAAAAGCGATGATGGTTTGATTCTCTTCGGAGCCTATTCCACAACACTCGCCGCTTGCTTTCAGCGAGCTGACAAACAAATCATTGGCATAAACATCCAATTTTTTTTGTTGTTCTCCGTGTACATTATTAGCATTCGTTTCGCCGAGAATATCATCCACCAAACCGGCTTTATTTACTTCTCGATTCACAACCTTTGCTGCTACTCCTATGTGAGTGAGCAATCGCGTAAGTTCTCCTTTTGCATAAGGAAAATCAGCTTGTCGTTCTATAATGAACTCGTTTAATGTGGTAATAGACATATCCTTATTGAGTTAAAAAATATTAAATATCCGCAAAGATATAAAAAATATATTAACTTTATCTTAAAATTGCATTTTAATATTATACTGTAAAATGAAAGTTTTAAAATTTGGAGGAGGGGTGTTGCGCACGGCATCTGATTTGCAACAAATGAAGCTTGTTTTGAAAAAATATGAGGGAGAAAAGAGCTGGATTGTTGTCTCCGCATTTTATAAGGTTACAAGCTGTTTGGAGGATTTGTTGAATATGTATTTAGAAAAAAATATATTTTCAGAAGACCTTTTTCAATCCTTGCAAAAGAGACATGATGATTTTATAAATAACTCTTTATCAGGATTATATAAAGATTATGCTCAAAAAGAGATCCGGAGTATTTTTTTAAGAATCCGGAAAGAAGTTGAACTATCAGCCGGGCGGGATTATCATTTTTCTTATGATCAAGTTGTATCTGCCGGCGAGTTGCTTTCTTCTCGGATTGTTTATCATTTTTTGAGTCAAGAACAAATTTCATGCAGCTATGTTCCTGCTCAAGAATTAATTATATCGGACAACGGACATCAAGATGCAAACGTGTTTTGGGAGCAATCGGAAGTCAATATTCGCAAATTTCTTTGCAAGTCGGAGACTGATTTTTGCCTTACGCAAGGATTCATTGCCGGAACATCTCTCGGAGTTACAACGACTCTGGGCAGGGAAGGCAGCGATTTTTCGGCTTCGGTCTTGGCTTACGCATCGGATGCCGAAGAGGTCATTTTTTGGAAAGATGTTGCGGGTATTTACAATGCAGATCCGGCTCAAATGAAGGAATGTTTCTTGTTGCCCAAAATCACCTATAAAGAAGCGGTCGAACAGGCTTTTTACGGAGCCAAAATATTACATCCCAAAACAATTAAACCTCTTGAAAATAAGGGAATTGCAATCCAAATAAGATCTTTTTCTCAACCCGATAAAGAGGGGACAAAAATTGCCGATTTTACGCCAAGGGAGATGGATAATGAAGTTCGGCTGCCGGTTTTTATCATCAAGAAGAATCAAATTTTACTGTCTCTTTCAACGCTTGATTTTTCGTTTGTGAATGAAGAAAACTTGGGTAAGATTTTTTCCCTGTTATCAAAGTTTCGGCTTAAAATAAATTTGATGCAATCTTCGGCAATCAGTTTTTCTTTGTGCTTAAACGGTGATAAACACAAAATTCCCCAAGTATTGCAAATCTTAAAAAAAGACTTCAAAGTGCTTTATAATGAAGGACTTACATTGGTAACAATTCGACATTACACGGAAAAATCCATCGAAAAAATGACGCGTGGGAAAGATATTCTTTTGCAACAAAACAGTCGGCATACAGTACGTTTCGTGTTGAAAGAGGGCAAAGATTAAAAGAAGGCTCCCCGAAAAAACGTGAATGAGCTATTTCTCAGTCAATTTTCGAGCTTCGGCAGCCGATATTTTTTGATTACCTTTAAAAGCAACAATAAATCCGTCAATTCCCTTGCTTTGCATATCTTTCTTTGCGCGAAGAGATTCGTTGTATTGCTTAAATTTTCCAGCAGAATACATGTACTTCCCTTCGGGTAATTTTCGTTCTGTCAGCGGATAGTTTTTTTCTATCTTGTGATATACTTTTCGCTGTTCTTTGTTCAATTTCTTTGAAAATATCCCGAGTTGTACGGTAAAATAAACCGAATTGTTTTTGACTTTCGCAGGAGGAGTGTTTTTTTTCTTTTTCCCGGCTCTTGCAGTCTGTACAGAAACTTTTTTCCCTTCGGCATAGGCAACCACAAATCCGCCGAGACCTTCTTTTTTCAATCGTTTGACTTCCTCATCGGCGACTTCATAACTCTCAAAAACTCCCGCAAAATATTTGTAATTTCCACTATTTTTTTCCACAAACAAGTTTTTCACTTGGGGAAAATCCAACTTGGACTTTTCGGAAGAAAAGTTGCCGATTTGTACAAAAAAAGAGAGCTTTTTTACCTCTCTAATATTCTTAATATCAGTAATTTGAACACTTTTCTTTGTATCTTCTCGGGGCGATGACTTCTTTGGGGCGGGAATAAGCGAACGTTCTCTTACGGGAGCCGGAGTGTATTGCAGAGCTTTGTTTTGGCGCGGATAGGCAAGAAGAGCTGTTTCCATGGCGCGAATAGCGTTTTGTTCGGTTTGTACGGCATTCATTTTTGCCATGTATATTTTGCTTTTTTGCGAATTCTTTGAGGCATTTTGATACTTTCGAGAAGCTTCGAGATGAAAGTCGGCTGCAGAATTTCCGTATTTTTCAGTCTTTTCGGTACGTTTAGCGTTTCGTAAAGCAACAAAATATTTTTTGTAAATCACGTATTTTGAAGAATCTGACTGATAATATAAATCAGCAGTCCTCAACATCTTATCAAACAAGATTTGCTCTATTCCTGCCGCCATTTTGAGTTTCATTTTTCGGTCAAAATCAGTTTCCGCTTTTTGGGCTTGATTTCTCATTTGAGCTATTTCGGCGTATTCTTCATCAGCCTCTTTGCTCAAAATATTCGCATATCGCCGGCGTTCGGCAGCTACTCTCAACTTTACTCGGTCATCTTGCTTTATATCCAAATGTTCCACCACTTTATTTTCTTGAGAAATATACAAATTCGGATCTTTTTCAATCCGATATTTACTCTGAGGTTCTAAAGGTTGCGGTATATCTTTGCGAACCGGAGGATTTGTTTTTCCGGCTTTGCTCATGTAAAGTTCAAACGCTTTCTCTTGATATTCGACCGCCTCTTTCTTTTTGTTAAATGCTTCTTTGAGTAAATCCGTTTTTTTCTTACCGCTCGCCTTTGCAGCCTCCTTGAATGGAAGCTTGGAATCCATAAACGCCTCCCTCCCGTCAATCGAAAAAGCTTCGGCATCCAAATGTTTTTTATCGTTTTTTTCGGGCAATCTTTTTATCGCTGTTGCATAAATACGAAAAACTCTATCTATTGACTTTATATGCTGATAATAAGCCTTTTGTGCAGATTTATGAGCTTTCTTTTCATAACGAACTTGCTTGTTTTTCTTGTTCATTTTTTGGTACGCTTCAGCTTTACGAAAACCCTCATCCGCTATTTTCATTTCCTCAATACCTGCAAGATAGTCTGCCTCACCTTCGGCAAGTTTTTTACGTTCAGAAGGCGTAAAAACCTTCGTGTAATATTCTTTTTTCTTCAAAAGATTCGGACTGTAATGCTGAGCAGAAATTCTCAGTGTAAATCCAAAAATCAAAGAAATAAAAAAAGCAATTCGGCTGATCCGGTTCCACAAATTCATTATATCCATTTTTTAGGTTGAAATTTATCCATTATGTATAAGCATCGCAAAGATACAAAGAAATATCGGTTCAAAAAAAATGCAAGTTGAAATAATCTTTAAGTAGCTCCAAACAAAACAATTGAATTTCCTATCTTGATTTTTTCTAAAAACAAACAATAAAAAAAAATAAAAAACGTTCAAGTCAAAATAAGTATTACTTTTATGCTTTGAAAAATAAAATATAAACAAACCAAAATTATCTAAAACTATGGGATTATGGAATAAAATATCGGGTCAACTGATTGATGTAATCGAATGGCTTGACTCAAGTAGCGACACCATCGCCTGGAGATTCCGGCGACAAGGAAATGAAATCAAGAACGGAGCACAACTCATTGTGAGAGAATCACAAGTAGCCGTATTTGTAAGTGAAGGAAAATTGGCGGACGTATTTCCTCCCGGCAGACATGTGTTGCGTACCGAGAACATGCCCGTTTTATCTACTTTGAAAGCATGGCCTTACGGATTTAACAGTCCGTTTAAAGCAGAAGTTTATTTCTTGAATACCAAGAAATTTACGAATCAAAAATGGGGTACTCCCAATGTGTTCTACGTGCGCGATGCCGACTTCGGCAGAGTAAGTCTGCGCGCCTTCGGGACATATACAATGCGCATCAACGACCCCGTCAAATTTATCCAAAATGTATTAGGAACCAACGAAGAGTTTTCTACCTCCGAAATCAATACGGAATTGCGAAGCTTAATCGTTACACAATTCATTGATGCCATAGGAGAAAGCAAAATCCCACTTTTGGACATGGCTCAAAACTACAAAGACATCTCCAACTTTTGTCAAGAAAAACTGGGCGAAGAGTTCCTTGAATATGGTTTAGAAATTACGAAATTCTTGATTTCCAGCATTAGCTTGCCACAAAAATTACAAGACAAACTGGACGAAGGAACCGGAATGAATATGCTGGGCGATATGAACAAATATACCCAAATGAAAGCTGCCGATGCCATGGAAGGTGCTGCAAAAAATCCCGGAGCCGGAAGCGGAGGCATTGAGGGTATGATGGGAATGGCAATGATGCAACAAATGATGAATCAAAACAATATGTATAACCAAGCCCAGAATGTGCAACAAAATGTGCCGCCTCCGCCACCTGTATTGCAGTTTTACATATCCGCAAACGGTGCACAACAAGGCCCTTACTCTCTTGATGTCTTGCAACAAATGATCGGAAGCGGACAACTGAAAGCCGACTCCTATCTATGGCGACAAGGCATGCCTTCTTGGTTACCTGCAAAGGATATTCCGGAAGTGTCAGCTTTATTTGCAAGTGCAGTGCCGCCGCCGCCACCGCCGCCTTCCGCTAATTAAGCCTACAGAAAGTTTTTACATAACAAACCAAAGACCCCTCGCAGGGAAACCTACATGCCCGGAGAGGTCTTTTTGGTTTTATTAGGTTTTGTGCAAAAAAATGCAAATTGAGAATGCAGCAAAAAAGAAAATATGCAGGAACAGCTGATACATAAAATCCAAGAATTATACAAAAATCACTTCGGGAAGTATCCGGAAAACATTGAGAAATTACCTGTTTCAGGTTCAGCGCGGCAATATTTTCGACTCCGCCGTACACAACAAGAAGATATCATAGCCGCTTACAATGAAGACATTAAAGAGAACAAAGCGTTTCTCTATATGAGCAAGCATTTTGCCGAAAAAGAAATTAATGTTCCTCAAATCTACGCTGTCAATGATTCGCAAACAATCTATTTACAAGAAGATTTGGGAGATTGTACTTTATTTCAAAAATTGGAGCAACTGCGTACCAATGAAAAAGATTTTCCGGTCGAAATTTTGCCGTATTACCAAAAAACGATAGAAGAGTTGGTTAAAATACAAGTTCTCGGACACAAAAATTTTGATTATAGCCGCTGTTATCCTCGCCCTGCCTTCGACAAACAATCCATCTTCTGGGATTTGAATTATTTCAAGTATAACTTTCTCAAACTCTCAGGCATTGTTTTTGATGAACAAGCATTGGAAGATGACTTTCACAAATTCTCCGATTTATTGACAGAAACAGATTCCGATTTTTTCCTCTTTCGAGACTTTCAATCTCGCAACATCATGCTCAAAGAAGAACAGGTCTATTTGATTGATTATCAAGGAGGAAGAAAGGGGTCTTGTTTCTATGATTTAGTGTCCTTGCTCTACGATGCCAAAGCTCGCATTCCTTTGGAAATCAAGAAGATTTTAAAGGAACACTACATCCGGTCCTTAAAAAAATACAGGGCAATAAAAACAGAAAAATTCGATACATTTTTTTATGCCTTTGCTCTAATTCGTCTTTTGCAAGCCGCAGGGGCTTACGGGTTCAGAGGTTTATACGAACGAAAACAACACTTTATCGACAGTATTCCTTACGCTATGCGGCATATAGAAGGACTTATGCAGCAATTCACAGAACTGCATAGATTCCCTGAATTGCAACGAGTTTTGGCGCTATTAACAAAACATCCTCCCTTTCAAAAAGAAACAAACGAGTATGAATATTTGACGGTTTCAGTACGAAGTTTTTCGTATCGCAAGGGTATTCCGCAAGATAACGGAGGGAATGGAGGCGGATTTGTCTTTGACTGTCGATTTATCGAAAATCCCGGCAGGCAAGAAGCCTACAAAAGTTTAACAGGCAAAGACCCTGAGGTGCGTTCTTTTTTGGAAAATCTGGAAACAGGTCAATCTTTTTTTTCTTCAGTCAAGCAAATTTTAAACGCTGCCGTGCAAGAATATCAAGCGCGGAATTTCCGAAAATTGTCTGTATGTTTCGGGTGCACCGGAGGACGGCACCGCTCAGTTTTCTTTGCCGAAAAAACAGCCGCATGGCTGAAAAAAATGCCGAAAATAAAAGTAGAGATTACACACAATGAAGGTTATTAAATCCCTTCTTTTTTTAGGAGAACTCGGGAAGAATCTTTAAGAAGTTTTAATCATTTTCAAGAAATCCTCTTCAGAAATTTGCTTGATCCCTAACTTTTCAACTTTTGCCAATTTTGCAGGTCCCACTTTTTCCCCGGCAAGAAAATAGTCTGTATTTTTTGAGGGGGAAGAAACATTTTTGCCTCCATATTGTTCAATCAATTGTTTCATTTCTTCTCTTGAATGCTTTTGAAATACCCCGGAAATCAATATTTTGCAACCGTCCAATTTATTTTCTTGAAGCAGATTTTTCTGAATGGCAAACTGCAATCCGGCTTCTTTTAATCGTGAAATAATAGCACAAGATTTTTTGTCTTGGAAATAGGCAACTACGCTTTCTGCAATCTTCTCTCCTATTTCGTTTACAGCAATCAGTTCTTCGAGAGTCGCTGAACTCAAATTGTCGATATTGCGGAACTGTACCGCCAGAATTTTGGCGACACTTCTACCGACAAAACGAATCCCCAGAGCAAATAAAACTCGTTCAAAAGGCACCTGAAGCGAACTTTTGATGCTTCGTAACAGGTTATCGGCAGACTTTTCTTGAAAACCTTCCAAGCTACAAATTTGCTCAAATGTGAGAGAATAAAAATCAGCAACAGTTTTTAGGAACCCGGCTTTAAATAAAGCATTTACGGTGGCTTCTCCGCAATTGATATCCATTGCATTTCTTGCCACAAAATGTTCGAGCCGCCCTTTGATTTGCGGGGGACAATTTTCTGAATTTCGACAATAGTGTTGAGCTTCGCCTTCCTCGCGATGGAGGGGTGCCCCGCAATGAGGACAGGTTTGAATATAGCTTACAGGCAGGGAGTCGGGAGCACGGAGAGTTTTGTCTATACCTACAATTTTGGGAATAATTTCTCCTCCTTTTTCAACCCAAACAGTATCATTGAGGCGTATATCAAGTTCTTTAATGATGTCTGCATTATGCAAAGAAGCTCGTTTTACAAGTGTACCTGCAAGTTGAACGGGTTCCAAATTGGCTACCGGGGTAACGGCTCCCGTACGTCCAATGTTGTAATCGATGGAGAGCAGACGAGTAGCAACTTGTTCGGCTTTGAATTTATAGGATATTGCCCAGCGTGGTGATTTCCCGGTATATCCGAGTTCTTTTTGAAGTTCTTTCGAATCAACTTTAATCACGATGCCGTCAATATCAAAAGGGAGTTGCTTCCGGGCTTCTTCCCAATGATTGATATAATCGAAGATGTCTTCAACAGTATATGCAATACATTGATTATTAGTCACTTTAAATCCCCATTCCCGAGCAGCATTCAGGTTTTCGATGTGTGAATCGGAAGGTAAATTGTCTCCGGGCAAGGAATATAGAAAGGCATCTAATCGGCGTTTGGCAACCTCACTTGAATTTTTTAATTTTAAGGTTCCGGCGGCAGCATTGCGAGGATTGGCAAAGGGGATTTCCCCGGCTTCTTCTCGCTCTTTATTAAGTCTCCGAAAGGTTTTGTGAAACATCATGATTTCTCCTCGAATCTCAAACGCTTCGGGATAATTTCCGGATTGCAATTGCAAAGGGATGGAACGAATGGTTTTGACATTTTCGGTTACATCATCTCCTTGAATCCCGTTACCGCGTGTAACGGCACGAATAAATTTTCCTGCTTTGTATTTAAGACTAATTGCCGTGCCGTCATATTTAAGTTCACAAATGTAACGGAACGGGAGTTCTTGCCCGATTATTTTTTTTATGCGATTGTCAAATTCTTTTATTTCTCCAAAATTGTAGGTGTTCGCCAAAGAAAGCATGGGGTAGTCGTGGCGAACTTGCCGGAAGTCAATGTTATTATCCGAACCAACTCGGCAAGTGGGAGAATTGGGGTCGTAGAATTCCGGATTTTGATCTTCCAATTGCTGTAATTCGGCAAGGAGTTCATCATAATTCTGATCGGTTATTACGGGCTTTGCAAGCACATAATACAGGTGATTATGTCGGTGTAATTTCTCTCGAAGATCAAGAATCTTTTTATGTATTTTTTGCTTCATGGTTATTTACGGGAAACGGTGTCCGGAACAACGACACGTCTGCCGAGGTGAAAGGCAGAGAAATGAATGTAGCGACCGGGATTTTTATTGAAGTCAATCAAGAGATTGTCAAGATCTTTTGCGGCTTTGCTCATTTCTTCATAGAGGGACTTGTCTTTTAATAATTGCCCGAGTGTTCCTTCTCCTTTTTCTACTTGTGCCATAATTTTGCTAAATTTTGTTATGCTTTGATCAGCGCGATGTATGATATTTGCAAAATTGGCAGCGGCGAGGGTGTCACTGATATTGCTGAAATTATCCAATATCTTGGATATATTTTCATTGTTGTTTTTGAGATTTCTGGTAATGGATCGTGCGTTGATAATGATTTCCGAGATACGTTTTCCTTCGGAGGTCATTAAGTCATCGAGTTTGCCGGAGGTTTGCTTTAAATTCCTGAGAGTAAGTCGAATATGCGAGAAGCTTTCTTTGATGTCACGACGAGTTTGGGGATTAAATACGCTGCGGAAAGAGATCAACAAAGAGTCGAGCGTACCAAGCATACTTTCGGTTTTTTGTTTGAGAGGAAGAAGTTGCAAGTTCACTTCTTCGGAAAGACTCGTTTCTACGGCAGAAGGCAATGTGTCTCCGGAGGTGTAATATTCGCGACTCTCATGGTTTGGCAAAATGCGTAATCCTTTCGTACCCATCAGGTCTATTGCAGATATTTTGGCTATGGAGCCTTTGGGGATTTTAATATCCGGGTTGATATGAAATTCTACAACAAGTTTGTCCAAAGCATTTTCGTCAAACTCAATACTGATGACTTTCCCGACAACTTTCCCGCTGACATACACCCGATTACCTCCCGTGAGTTCTTTTACATTGTGATATACGCTGTATAGTTTGGTTTGGCGACTAAGGAAGTTTTGCCCCTTTAAAAAGTTGATCCCCCATATTGCCAAAATGACGGTCAAGAGAAAGAGACCGCCGGTTATCATCATTCTTTTTTTTTCTTTGGTCATTGGGAATTTGTCTTTTCGTTATCCAAAAGTTGTAAGGCATCTTTTACGGTGATTAAATTATTCCCGTTTACGGCAATAACATAGGCTTCCGGCATTTTTTTGCGTACTTCTGCTTGAAGCTTCACCACTTCTTCGTAGCTGCTTACATTGCCCACAAAATATCGAAAATAGGCTCCGTCCGGAAAACATTCCACATTTTCCAAACCATTAAAATTGGCCGGAGTTGTCTCTATTTTATTGCGAGAATAAGCAACCTGAACTTTAAATCTAATTTGTTGATCGGTCTGCTCACCGTAATCTTTCGATTCTATATATTTTTTATATCTTTTGACTGCATTTCCTATCGAAGAAGCAATCAGTTCTTGACCTTTTGCAGAGCATAAGAATTTTTGTTCTTCGGGATTGGTTATGAACCCGGTTTCAATCAATATGCCGGGCATCGAACAGTTCCACAGAACAACAAAACCGGCTTGCTTCACATCTCGGTCTGCGCGCTTCGCTTTTTTTCGCAATTCGGATTGTACAAATTCAGCTATCTTTATGCTGTGTTCCAAATATGTATTTTGATACAATGAAAAAATAATTTGAGTCTCCGGCGACTTAGGATCAAAGCCTTCATATTTCGTCAGATAATTTTCTTCTTTCAAAATTACCGAATTTTCACGCTTTACCACTTCCAGTTGTTTGTTTGTTTTGTTCAATCCCATCACATAAGTCTCAGTACCCCGCGCTTTTGAAGAACGAGCAGAATTCACATGAATAGATATAAACAAATCGGCATTGTTCTTGTTGGCAATCTCCGAACGCTTATGCAGTTCTATGTATTTATCGGTTTTTCGGGTATAAATTACCTTAACGCCGGGAATATTTTTCTTGATATATTCTCCTGTTTTTAAGGCAATAGGAAGTGTTATATTCTTTTCTTTAACCTTTTTTGACAAAGCTCCGGGATCTCGACCTCCGTGTCCGGCATCAATGACTACGGTTTTAAACTTATTGTCGGTTCTCTGTCCCGAAAGATATTTAGGTGCTGAAAGTATAAAAAAAACTGACAGCAAAAGAGGAATTATTGTTCTTTTCATAATTATTCGTTCTTTCATCTTTTGCATTCTGTTAAAATGTGCTACTTTTGCGCAAAAATTAATCTGAAATTGGGCGTAAAGGAACACATAATAAAAATGATATACAAAAAAAATTTCGGCATCACTATTTACTTCGCCCTTTTTTCATTGTTTTTTGTGCAACAATCCTATGCTCAATCCGACACCCTTCCTCCGCTGATAAATCGGGATACCTTAGCAGTGCCCGAAGTGTTACCCTCGGATTCTATGCAACTGCCGAAAGCTAATGATACCTTGGCAAAAAAAGACAGCATCAACACCCACCTTTCACCCGATGCCATTGATCAAACCATCACTTACAATTGTAAGGACTCAATGTTATTTCTACTTTCCGGAGAAAAAATTTATCTTTACGGAAAAGGCGACATTATTTCCCAAGAAATGAAACTAAACTCGGCGTATGTCGAAATTTCTTCCAAAGAGAACTATGTTTACGCAAAGACAGTGCCGGACAGTGCCGGAATGGATTACAGTCCGACATTAATACAAGATAATCAAACACTTAAGGTATCAAGTGTCAAACATAATTTCAAGAGTAAGAAGTCTTTGATAAAAAGCAGCAAAACCGAGCAGGAGCAAGGATTTCTACATGCAGAAAAAGCCAAAATGCAAACCAACGAAGAGCTGCATATCGAAGAAGGCAAGTTTACCAGTTGCAATCTGGATCATCCGCATTTTTACATTCGTTTGACTAAGGCAAAGAAACTCAAAAGCGGGATGGTTGTTACAGGACCAATGCACTTTGTAATCGCCGATATTCCCCTGTATATCATCGGATTACCTTTTGGAGTTCTGCCTCATCAACGAAAAAATACTTCGGGTTTTATTATCCCGGAATACGGAGAGGACAAAAATCGAGGTTTTTTTCTGCGCAACGGAGGTTACTTTTTTTCCATCAATGATCATATCAATACCACCTTACTTGGTGAATTTTACTCCAAAGGAAGTTGGGGGACAAGTTTGCGTACAAAATTCCTTAAACGCTACAAATATGGAGGCAATCTGGATTTACAATACAGTAAAATACAAAACAGTGAACGTGTGCTGCCGGATTATTCCTCAACCAATCAATTCAATGTGCAGGGCTCATTTCGTCAAGATCCGAAAGCCAACCCCTTCCACAATTTTTCGGCATCGTTAAATTTCGGTAGTACAAAGTTTGATGCTTTCAATGCGACAGATATTAACAAATATACAGAAAGTCGAAAATCTTCAAACATTAACTATCAATGGATAAGACCGGGCAAATTATTCAGCAACTATAATTTTGGAGCAAATGTAGAACAAAACTCAAAAACAAAAATTATTGCCATTACCCTGCCGTCATTTTCAACTTCAATGCGCAAAATTTTTCCGTTTAAAAATTTGGGTACGGGTCAAGGAAAATGGTATCAAAAAATTAATGTTGGTTTGAATATCAATGCCAGAAACAGTGTGAGAACAACAGATTCAACCATCTGGACAAGGCAAACCTTAACCGATATGCGTCATGGGATGCAATTCAGAGTCCCGATCAGTACCTCCTTTTCGTTATTCAGATTTATTACAGTATCTCCATCGTTCTCTGCCGGAGCTCGTCTTTATGCCTCAAAAATAGAACAAACCCCCATAACCCTGGTAGAAAACGGCAAAATGGTCTCCAAAATGAGAGCAGATACGATTCACGGTCTGTTTTTCCCTTATGACTTTAATACTTCGGTATCCTTCAGTACCCAAATATTCGGTATGTATCGATTTAAGAAAGGGAAGTTAAAAGCATTTAGACATCTTATTAAACCTTCTGTGTCAGTGGGTTACAGACCGGACTTCAGTAAGGAACATTGGGGGTATTATGGCTATGATGCTCGAAATGATCGCAAATACTCTTATTATTCCGGAGGTATTTTCGGAGGACCTCCTTCCGGAAAATCGGGAACTGTAAGCATGGGCTTAAGCAATGATTTTGAAATGAAACTCAAACCGCGCAGCGATACAATCAAAAAGGACCGAAAGATAGTCCTTCTGCGAGGACTGTCAATTTCCTCAAGTTATAATTTTGCCGCCGACTCTTTCCGATGGTCTAATATTACGATGGCTGCCAATACAAAATTGTTTAAAAACATCGGGGTAACATTCTCGGCAGCTTTTGATCCTTATGCCGTGGATACCACCGGGCAGCGTATCCATAAATTTGAATGGGATCAAAATCATCGCATCGCACGTTTTCGTAACGCACGTATCTCCATGAGCGGAGCTTTGAAACCCTTTGAATTTCAGAAGCATTGGCTTTATGGAGACGAGATGTTTTATTCCTACCCTGCCCCGGATATTGCCTATACCAATGCGGAAGTGCCTTGGAATCTGGGAGTCAGCTATTCATTGAATATCAGTAACCAGTTTGACAGCAAACTTAAAGACTTCAAAAAAGATATACTCCAAACTCTCAGTCTGAATGCTTCATTGGAATTGACCAAAGTTTGGAAGATCAGCGGAAGTACAAACTTTGATTTCAAGACACGCAAATTTGCCTATGCCCGCATGTCTATTCAGCGAGATTTACACTGCTGGGCAATGAGTTTTAACTTAGTGCCTTTCGGAACTTTGAAAAGTTACACCTTCCGTATATACATCAAATCTTCGGTATTCAAGGGCGTAGAATACAAAAAACAACAAGATTGGGATAAATCGGGTTTCTACTAAACTAAAGTTGTTGTCCGGAAGGAAATTTTTTATTCCGATAAATAAACATAAAGGCTACGGCTGAAAGCAATCCGGTAAACCACATCATGGCAGCAGATGTAATTGCCGCCCCTTTTATTCCAAACTTCGGAATTAAAAAATAGTTGCTGATTACGTTAATTATCAAAGCGGTCAGAATAATCAAATAATTGACTTGAATTTTGTTGATTGATGAAAGTAAATGTCCGAAAAGTCCTCGGAGTAAAAGGATGCCGCAAACTCCAAAGCATAAAATACGAAATTCCGTAACATAAATTTTGAATGAATCTCCGAAAATAGACAAAATTTGAGCGGATAAAAGGAAAGCTGCAGCCCCAAAGAACAAACAAATCCAGAAAAAAAGTTGCATATAACCTTTGATGTAATTGATAATATAACTTTTATCTTCCATTTTTTGGGTAAAAGCGACAAAATCCGTAATCATAAAAATACGAGACAAAAACTGCATACTGAAAGGTATTATTATCAGGTATTTATATATCGTAACCCATGAAGGATTCTGTAACATCCAACCAATCATCAAAATGTCCAGAGCAAACAAAAATTGCGTAGCAATACCGGTAATTCCGGAAAGAATCGCATATTTCCAAAAACTTTTCTTTTCTATATCCGCCTCCCCGTTTTCTTCATATATTTTCAAAGGAGAAAGTTTAAAAAAGAATAATAATCCCACAATCATCGGGGAAATAATCAGCGCAGCAGTATAACCCGGAGCTTCCCACAAAAGAGAACATACAAAAATAAGACTTACTTGAAAACTGTAATAAATAATTTCAAAATAAGCAAATGTCTTGTTCTTCAGAAAGATACGATAATAAGATTTGACCGCATCCATGAAGAAAAAGCAAGGGAAAGACATGGAAAATGCCATAAAATACCAACGAGCATTCGGGAAGGGGAAAGGGATACACCAAGCGGCAAGTACGCAAACTCCCGAAAGAAGCACAGAAGTACGAAAGCCGTATTTGAGCACGTAGCGTGCAAGCGCATTTCTCGCTGCATCATCCGAAGCCAAAGCTCCGTATCTCACCAATGAGTTGGGAAGTCCCAAACCACTCAGCGGCATCAAAAAAGAAATGATATGAAAAGCAAAAAGCAGTTCGCCCAACACACCTTCGGCAATCATTTGCAAGGCAATCCACGAACCTAAAAATGAAAGCAAACGAGCTGAAACGGTAGATACGAAAATAAAACTGCCGGAACGTTTAAAAAAATCTTTAACGTACTTTTTTATCACAAGTTCATTTTTTCAAGAATACATTGTCGATAAAGAGCATCATATTTGCCCGCAATTGCCTCGGGACTAAAGTTCTTGTCGGCATATTTGTGCATCAACTCTGCCGGATATGCCGAACTTCTTCGGGCAATGGAGATCAATTTTTCTGCCAAAGCATTTTCATCTTTTGCAGGTATTAAATAACCAAAATCTTTGGGAAATATTTCGGCAATCCCCCCGACATCGGTCGAAATTACAGGTACTCCGCAAGCAAAAGCTTCAAGAATAACACATGGCTGATTTTCGTAATTGCTGAAAAGAACAAAAACACTTGCCGACTGTAAATGTTTGACTATTTCTTCGTGAGGCAACTGTTTAAGCAAATCAACTTTCCGGCGCGGAATGTTCAAATCGGCAATTAATTTTTCATAAATATACGGATTTCCACCTATCAGTTTTATTTGAAAATCAGACACTTGTGTTTGAAATTGCGAAATTGCACGCAAAATACCCGGCACATTTTTAGGATCTTCCGACATATCCGAAATATGCACAATGGTGAAGATTTTATGCGAACTCTTTACAGGTTTGAACAAGCAAGTGTCCACCACATTCGATACGACCGCATATCTCCCCTTAATTCCCAAGCCCGACATAGATTCTTCCAAATTGCGCGACACCGGACAAATAAAAGAAGCATTTTGGGCAAACAATCGCGTCATTCGCAATTGTTTTTTTGAAAGCTTCCCGCTGTTTACAGGCAAATATCCCGACCAATGCTCTGTAGCAATGAAGCGTTTTTTTTTCAAGAACTTCAGGTACAAAGCTAAAATTCCCCCGGGATATAAAACATTAAGATGCACAAGGTCAAATGTACCGATTTTTCGCAAAAGTTTTCTAAACGCACGCAAAAATCGCAAGGCTTTGATTGCCGGATTTCTTGTCGGACGCACGTAAGCAATGTATGCGGCAACTTTTTCTTCTTTTTGAACAGTAATCTCAATTTTCTTTGAGCAATTTTTGTCCGAAACGATATGTACAACAGAAACTTTGTGCAAGCGAGATACTACATGAGCATGTCGTTGCACAAAGTCTCCGTTTGTAGGAAATATCCGAGAAGGATACCACGTACATAAAAAAAGGATATGCAAAGGAGATTGCATAAACCGATTTATTCTCCGTACATTTCAATAATTTCCTCTTTGCTTTTGCCGAGGATATTAAATTCTTTGCCGATTTTGGTGAAAGCCTCAACGGCTTTATCCAACTGTTCTTTGGAATGTCCTGCTGAAAGTTGTATGCGAATGCGCGCTTGACCTTTGCCCACTACAGGGTAATAAAATCCAATGACATAAATGCCTTCTTCCAAGAGTTTGGCGGCAAAATCTTGTGAAAGTTTTGCATTAAAAAGCATCAAAGCTACGATGGCAGAGTCCGAGGGCTTAAGAACAAATCCTGCTTTTCCCAATTTTTCTTTGAAGTATTGGGCATTTTCAATAACTTTATCGCGAAGTTGTGTACTTGCACTGAGCATGTCAAATACTTTGATGGCTGCTCCGGTAATCGCGGGGGCAAGTGAGTTTGAGAACAAATAAGGACGAGAACGTTGGCGAAGCATGTCAATAATTTCTTTTTTTCCGGAAGTAAATCCGCCCATTGCTCCTCCGAGAGCTTTCCCCAGGGTGCTCGTGATGATATCCACTCGATCCATGACATTGTGATATTCATGGGTGCCGCGCCCGGATTTTCCGATAAATCCGGAGGCATGACTATCGTCCACCATAACTAAAGCGTCATATTTTTCAGCTAAGTCGCAAATTTTATCGAGTTGAGCAATATCGCCGTCCATCGAGAATACTCCATCGGTAACAATAATGCGAAAACGTTGAGCTTGCGCTAATTTAAGTTGAGCTTCGAGGTCTTCCATATTGCTGTGTTTGTAACGGTATCGGGCAGCTTTACAGAGACGCACGCCGTCTATAATGGAAGCATGATTCAATTCATCGGATATAATGGCATCTTCTTGGGAGAAAAGTGGTTCAAAAACGCCTCCGTTGGCGTCAAATGCTGCCGCATAAAGTATGGTATCTTCGGTATGCAGGAAGTCGGATATTTTTGATTCCAATTCTTTGTGTATAGTTTGCGTCCCACAGATAAATCGTACGGAGGACATACCGTAACCGTAGTCTTCCAAGGTTTTTTGTGAGGCTTGAATAACTTCCGGGTTGTTGGAAAGCCCCAGATAGTTATTGGCACAAAAGTTGATTACTTTCTCTCCGGATTGCAGGGCTATTTCTGCTTGTTGGGGAGTGTTGATGATGCGTTCATTTTTATACAGTCCGGCATCTTTTATTGATTGCAGTTCTTCTTGCAGGTATGTTTTGATTTTTCCGTACATAGTGGTATTGATTTTATGAGATTTTGATAATTATTTTTTGTTTAAAAAGAATGTGTCAACCTTCTTGATGGCTTCAGGGAGAGAAAAGATGACGACACAATCTCCGGGTTCTATTGTTGTATCTCCCTTTGCGATAATGGGTTGTCCGTTTCGAGTAAGTCCTCCGATAATCGCTTTTTCCGGAAATTTGAGTTCTCTGATAGCCTTGTGGGCGATTTTGCTTTTTTCGTTGACCGTATATTCGAGTATTTCGGCTTCATTCTCTACCAAACATTGCACCGTAGAGACATTTTCATTCATAATATGGGAATAAATATGACCGGCAGCAATTGTTTTTTTGTTGATTACGGATTCGATGTCCATCTCTTCGGTAATCGATACATAGTCTGTATTTTCAACTTCTACGATAGTTTTGGGAACTCCCATTTTTTTTGCATGCAGGCAAGCCAGAATATTGGTTTCCGTATTGCCTGTTACTGCAATAAAAACATCAACGTTTGCGATGCCTTCTTCTTTGAGTAATTCTGTATCTCGTCCATCTCCGTTGAGGACCATCGTGGTATTCAAAATTTCTGCGATGCGTTCACATTTTTTCAGGTCAGACTCAATGAGTTTCACATCGGCTGTTTTTTCACATTGCAAGGCTGTTTTTACTCCGATACGACTTCCGCCCAGGATCATAACCTTTTCCACTTTGAATTGTTTGCGACCTGCCAAACGTATGGCTTCGCTTGATGCTTCAGGCTTACAAATGACGTAAAGCATATCTTTATGATAAAGTTTGTCCGATCCTTTGGGGATAAGCGTTTTTCCCTTGCGATGAATGGCTACCGCACGAAAGTCAAAACCTTTACAATTTTTAGTTATTTCGGAAAGGGATTGGTTGAGTACCGGGGATTTACTTTTTATCTTCAATGCAAAAAGGGATAACTTGCCGCCGGCAAAGCTGAAACTTTTATTCACCCCGACTCGCTCCATCAATCCTACGATTTCTTCGCTTGCCAAAATTTCGGGATAAATCAAAGAGTCAATCCCTAAATCTTTGAAAAACTGTTCATTGTTGTTTTCTAAATATTCCTTATTGTCAATACGAGCGATTACTTTTTTTGCGCCCAATCGCTTTGCCAAGGTACATGCCAAAATATTAACCTCTTCGGAGGGCATCAAGGCGATAAACAAAGCGGCAGTTTCGACTCCTGCTTTTTTCAAATCCTCAATGGAAGTGGCTGAACCAAACAAGGTTAAAAAATCGTGATGACTGTCCAGATACTCCAGTTGAGCTTTATTGGTGTCAAGAATCACAATGTTATTATCTGCTTTATAAAGCAATTGAGATAAATATGTTCCGGCTTCCCCGGCTCCTGCAATTATTATTTTCATTTTTTTTGTTTTTGAGTGAAAATCTCAGCCAAAAATTTAGCCAAAGATATATTTTTTTTACTTTTGTTGCGTTTTATTTCTGAAATAAATTAAAATAATATGAAAAACTTAGGACTTATATTTCTTTTTATAGCACTGGAATTCAGCATGTTATCCCAATCGTACAAGATTGATGTAACAATGAAAAACTTGCCGAACCAAGAACTTATTTTGGGACATTATCTTGCCGGACAGTTGTATCCTGACGATACATTGAAGCTCAATAACAAAGGAAAAGGAACATTTAAGGGGGAAAAATTACCCGGAGGAATGTACTTCATATTTTTACCGGCCCACACTCGTTTTGACTTTTTTCTGGACGATGACCAAACATTTGCGGTAGAAGCCGATACTTTTGACTTCCTGAAAACCGTAAAATTTACCGGATCCGCAGAAAACACAGCTGCACAAAATTACCAAAGATTCATGTTTCAAAAGAATGAAGAAATTCGAAAGCTCATCAAAGAAAAAGACAAATATGCCTCCGAAAAAAAGAAGAAAAAAGTCAAAGCCACAGAAGAAAAAATTAAGCAAATCGGTGACGAATTAGATGCAGAGTTCGAAAAAACCGTCAGCCAATATCCAAACTTATTTTTCACAAAATTCTTAAAAGCCGTCAGACCTCCGGCACTTGCTCCGGAATCCGTTAAAGACGAAAAAGAAAAATACTTTTACTTCAAAAAACACTATTTTGACAACTTTGATATTGCCGACCCTCGCCTTTTACGTACTCCGGTTTACCAAAAAACAATAGACAAATACTTGGACGAAGTCGTAATCCCCGAACCGGATACTTTAAACGAAACGATTGATATGTTGGTAGCCAAGTCACGCGAGAAAAATAATAATGAATTGGCGCGATTTATGCTCGTGCATTTGCATAATAAATACGCTTCCAGTCAGGTAATGTCTCACGAAAACGTGTACGTCTATTTGGCAGACAAATATTACATAAACAAAAAGTACAACACTTGGAGCGACTCCAAATTTATTGAAGAATTGAAGAAAAAAAATGCCCGAAGAAGAGGCTGCCTCATCGGAGTCAAAGCCCACGAAATAGAACTTCTCAAACTTCCCACAGACACTGTTTCCATCAATGCCTTTCTCGCGCAAAGCAATGCCATGCGTGAAATCGGGCTGAAAATAGAAAAATCCGATGCCGACAGTATCGTCAAAAACAATTTAAAAGTACAAGAACTTCAAAAATTTACCTCAGGCTTCAAAAAGGGCAAATTGTTTTCCGGAAAAGCAAAGTACACCATACTTTGGTTCTGGTCGCCCGATTGCAGCCATTGCCGAAAAGATACCCCTAAGTTTTTAGATGCATACAAAGAGAAAAAAATGAAAAAGAAAGGCGTAGAAGTCTATGCCATATTCATGAATAAAAATATTGACGACTGGGAGGCTTTCATAAAAAACAATAACCGCTGGCTTGAGTTTGTCAAAGAGCACAAAATGAACGAAGTCTGGAAAAATTCATGGAACCCTTACGACCCCTATAAACGCAACTACGACATAAACAGTACACCCGTTTTATACGTTTTGGACAAAGACAAAAAAATCATTGCCAAAAGAATCGGATATGAACAAGCCTTGGAAGTGATTGAAAAAATGGAATCCGACAAAAAGAAAAAAAACTAGTGTTTGAAGTGCAAAGGAAACCTTACAACGATTACACCTCCTACTTTAAACAATTTTTTTCCGGAAGAGTGCAAAAAATAGCCGTAAATGCCGGCTTTACCTGTCCCAATCGTGATGGAAGTAAGGGAAAAGGCGGGTGCTCCTACTGCAACAATCGCTCTTTCAACCCGTATTATTGTCACACGCCCAAAAGTATTTCCGAACAACTGCAAGAAGGAATTGCTTTTTTCGGAAAGAAGTACAAGACACAAAGGTATCTTGCTTATTTTCAGGCATACAGCAATACCTATGCCCCGGTATCTTTTTTGAGAAAAATATACAAAGAAGCCCTCGAACAAAACGGAGTTGAAGGTTTAGTCATTGCGACTCGACCGGACTGTGTGTCCAAAGCGGTATTCCAATTATTGGAGGAACTGGCCAAACACCACCACATTGTTTTGGAATTTGGTGTAGAAACCTGCAGCGACTCCACTCTGCAACGGATCAATCGAGGACACAGTTTCGCTGATACTCGCAGAGCGTTGCAGCAAGCACAGGACAGAGGTCTGCACGTGGGGATACACTACATTATGGGCTTGCCCGGAGATACGCGCTCCGACAATTTAACTCATGCCTCCATCCTCTCAGAATTACCCTTCGAGACTTTAAAGTTGCACCAATTACAAATTATTAAGGGGACAGCATTGGCAAAGCAATACCAAGAAAACCCGGAAAATTTTTCCCTCTTTTCACTTGAAGAATACATTGATTTTGCCGTAAGCTTCGCGGAACGCCTGCGACCCGACATTGTCATCGAACGATTTACCGGCGAATCTCCTCCGAACCTATTGATTGCACCACACTGGGGTGGTTTAAAAAATTATGCCGTTACCGACAAAATAATCAAACGATTTCAAGAAAGAAATACCCGACAGGGGCAACTATACACCCCGCACACACCCTTTTCAGTGGCTTTGTAAACACCAAGACTTTTTCTTAAACTGCTGTATGTCAAAGGAATAAACATTTACTCAAGATAAAAAAATGCCCTGAAAAATGTTTTATCAAAATTCCCGGCAGCATCTACTTTTTTATAAATGAAAAGCTCGGCATAACTAACTTATACAATCATGCCTCACAGGATTTGTTGATGTATTGTTGTTCTTAAAAAATACAACATCCCTGTTCTCAGACTCTCTCAGGAAAATAGATTTGGGGATTTTTGAGGGAAACTTGCGGAAAAAAAAGTGCCCGGAACAAGAATCGAACTTGCACTCTCAAGAAGAGAACATGGCCCTCAACCATGCGCGTCTACCAATTCCGCCATCCGGGCAAAAAGCAGGCGCAAAGGTAGTCCTTTTTCTTTAAAATACAAAAAAAACTTATTTTCTTGAAAAATATCTTGACTTTGAAGTATAGAATCAAAAAAAATATACCTTTGTGATTTTTACTCATTGCCTAAATTGAACTTGCTATGAATGCTTTTCATGCTTATGATATTCGCGGAGTGTACAATCAAGACTTCAACAAAGAAGATGTGTACAAAATCGGCTTTTTTTTACCGCAATTGCTTGCATGCAATAAAATTTTGGTAGGACGCGATGTGCGCACTTCCTCTCCGGAAATTTTCGAGGCTCTTTGTCGAGGCATCAACAATGCCGGTGCAGATGTACAAGATTTAGGGATATGTACAACACCAATGGTCTATTACATTACCGCCAAATATGCCTTTGATGCATCGGTAATGATCACCGCTTCGCACAATCCGAAACACTACAACGGGATGAAAATATCCCGCACCGGAGCAGCTCCTGTAGGATATGACTCAGGTCTGAAAGAGTTGGAAGAACTTGTCCGAAACAAAAAAATAATTCCCGCAGAAAAAAAAGGCAAGATCACGGTCTTTGAAAAAAAAGAGGAATATTTGCAATTTTTGCAAACGTATATGTCCGACTTTTCGGATTTGAACATCGTGGTAGATTGTTCCAGCGGTATGGCGGGCCTGTTTGCCGAAGATCTTTTCGGAAAAAATACGACATATTTATACAAAGAACCGGACGGTACTTTCCCACACCACGAAGCCAATCCTTTGGATGCAAAAAATATTGTTGATTTACAAGCAGAAGTCAAGAAACAAAAAGCCGATGTCGGAGTTATTTTTGACGGAGATGCCGACCGCGTTATGTTTGTTGATGAAAACGGAAAATTTATTCCTCCGGATTTGATGATTGCATTACTTGCCGATTATTTTGACCAAAAATCAGGTAAGTTTTTGCAAGACATCCGCACCTCAAAAGCCGTTGCGGAATACATCGGAGGACGTTTTGAGCAAAATATGTGGCGTGTCGGCAGAGCCTATGCCGCTTTGAAGTTGAAAGAAATAAAGGGTCTTTTCGGCGGCGAATATGCCGGACATTATTATTTCAAGGATTTTTATTACTCAGATTCCGGATTGCTTGCTGCATTAATTCTGCTTAAAGTTTTGGCAAACAAGAAAAAACAGGGCAAAACTGTTTCCGAAACTATCGCAAAAATTGCCACTTATCACTCCTCCGGAGAAGTCAATTTTAAAATTAATAAAAAAACGGAAGCCATGGAAGCCGTCAAAGATTTTTTTATGCAACAAGAAAAAACGGAGGCTTATTATGACTTTGATGGTTATCGATTGGAATTTCGGGACTGGTGGTTCAATATAAGACCCTCTAATACAGAACCTTACCTTCGATTGATTGTGGAAGCCAAAACACAAGATTTATTGAAAGAAAAAAAACAAGAAATCAGCCGAATTATCAATCAATTTGACTAAAAAATACAACTTATGATCTTCCTATATTTTTTCATTCTTCTCCTTTCTTTCTACATTTTAGGCAAAGTGGTGGATGTTTATTTTGTTCCCGCTTTGGACAAAATTGCAGAAAAGTGGAAAATGTCTCACGATGCTGCGGGGGCAACTTTGATGGCTGTAGGCTCCAGCGCCCCGGAACTTTTTGTAGCTCTTTTTGCCGTCATTCATCCCAAAGAAAGTCACGCCGCGATCGGTGTCGGTAATATTATCGGTTCAGCCTTATTCAATATGCTGGTCATCATCGGAGCATCCGCTCTAATCGCCAAAGCCTCACTGAATCGACAAGATGTTTTACGAGATTTGACTTTTTACGTCATCGCCGTATTGCTCTTGTTACTAACTCTGATTGACGGAGATATAAGCTATACCGATACTCTCCTGATGCTTTCGGTCTATATCATTTATGTCTTCGTAGTCGTTTTTTGGAGGCGTCTCTTAAAACGCCCCGCTACCGATGAAATACCTGAAGAGTTGGAAGATGATCAAGAAGTTCACAATAGTTTGCTTTCAAAACTTTTGCAACCGATTGATTTTGTATTGTCAAAAATCATTCCTCGAAAAAAATATTACGGCAGTGTATTTTTTGTATCCATATTGTTAATTGCCGGAATCAGTTGGCTGCTTGTAGAAAGTGCCGTTGCGATCGCAAGTATTTTGGAAATTCCGGAATCTATCATTGCTTTGACAATTTTGGCTGCGGGAACATCCATCCCGGATTTGATATCCTCAATAGTAGTTTCCAAACAAGGACGTGCCGGAATGGCTATCAGCAATGCCGTAGGATCGAATATTTTTGATATTTTAGTCGGTTTGGGTCTTCCTTTTTTGATTTTTATTATGATGCAAGGCGGTCATGCCGAAATTGATACCGCAGGTCTTGAAAAATCTGCTTATTTTTTACTTGGAGCAATTGTATTGATCCTTTCTTTATTTGTCATAAAAAGGTGGGTTATCGGCAGGTTTGTAGGTTGGACTCTTCTTTTGCTTTATGCCGCATACTTATTCTGGGAGATTTTACGTGTCGTTTAAAGCAATTTGTAATTTCCGGCTTGTATTGTTGAAAACTTAAGCACCTTTATTCCTGTTCGGACTCCTCATTTTCATTCGAAGGTTCCGAGTCTTCTTTTCCGGGTTGCATTTCTTTTTGTTCACGAAGATTCCCTCCGGCATTGTAGAAGATCAAATCCTCGCGATAAATTGTACTGTATTTGTCCCAAATTTCGATAAAAAGAGCCGTAATTATAGGTCCTGCCAAAAAACCGATCACGCCTAACCACATCAATCCGCCAAGGCTGGCAATGAGAGCCATAGCGGTGTGCATCCCACTTTTATCGGCGTCAAGTTTTGGACGAATAATATTTTGATTGAGTAATATCACTCCGGTTCCGGCAGTAAGCAACCAAGTGCCGGTTCCATAATCTCCTATAAGAAAGTGAATAAGAGCTGCCGGGACCATAATAAAGTTTGTCCCTACCAACGGAACTATCGAAAGTCCTGCCATCATCATCCCCCAGAAAACAGGCGAAGGAATCCCCAAAAGAGCGAACAAAATACCGCCGTAAACCCCTTCAATGGTTCCGAGAAGAAAAGAGTTGAAGACGATGCCGTCAGTTACTTTTTGAATGCTTGCAATCAAACGATCTTCGGTAGAATCTTTGAGCGGGATCAGGAATTTGAGTTTTTTGAGTAAAATATGACCTTCGGCAAAGAGAAAATAGGTTAGAAATATAACCATAAATGTATGGATGATAAACGAGGTTATATTGGCAAAGGTATTTTGCAAGAGAGTAATCAGGTAGGAAGTAATACTACCCATGAATTTATCGAGTTTTTTTCCTACGTCTTCAATTTTGAGTTTGCTTACATAATTGTTTAAAACCGGAATATCTGCGACATATTGTTCCAAATTTTCTTTGGTCAACTCTTTTTTTATTTCGTCCCAATTATTTTCAAGACGGGTGTAGTTTGAGCCTAATTCATTGGCAATTACCATCCCTACAAACATCAGGGGAATAATGATGACAAATACTGTCAAAACCGTTGTGAAACCGGCTGCTTTTTTTTTGTTTCCTTTACATTTTTTGACAAACCAAGCAAATGGACGTTTGAAAAGGATGATGAGAATGAGGGCTAAAAATGTGTCACTCAAAAAATATTTGAATATTTCCCAAAAAGCGAAGGTTAAGGATAGGAGGATTAGGAAAAAAAAAGCGTTTTGAAGTCGTGAGTCAGGTGTTTTCATAATTTTAGTATAAAAAGTCGTTGTAAGGGTAGCGAATTTGATGGATTTTTTTGACCTCTTCGTAAAGGATTTCTCGAAGTTCCGGTATTTTATCTTTTGTTTTTGCAGAAATGAATATGGTGTTTTTTTGCTTGGTGAACCACATTTTTTCTAAATCTTGCAAAGAATAATTTTCGCGTTGAACGGGAGTCAGATCATCTTCCTCTTTCGGCAGATAAGAAAAGGCATCTATTTTGTTGAATATTTGAATGCACTTTTTTTCTCCGGCTCCGATCTCTGCCAAGGTCTGATTGACGATTTCTATTTGCTGTTCAAAATCCGGATGTGAAATATCGGCTACATGAAGCAAAATATCGGCTTCGCGCACTTCATCAAGAGTTGATTTGAAGGATTCTACCAAATGATGCGGGAGTTTGCGAATAAAACCTACGGTATCGCTGAGCAAAAAAGGCAAGTTCTTTACAACCACCTTGCGTACAGTGGTGTCTAAGGTTGCAAAAAGTTTATTTTCGGCAAAAACTTGACTCTTGCTCAAAACATTCATCAAAGTTGATTTTCCGACATTGGTATAGCCTACAAGTGCTACGCGCACAAGTTTTCCTCTGTTTTTGCGTTGTACGCTTTTTTGTTTGTCGATCTTCTTGAGTTTTTCCTTCAGCAGGCTGATTTTGTCTTTGACAATACGCCGGTCGGTTTCAATTTCCTTCTCTCCGGGACCTCTCATTCCTATTCCGCCCCGCTGCCTTTCGAGATGTGTCCACATTCCTCGCAGACGTGGCATAAGGTACTCATATTGAGCAAGTTCTACTTGTACCTTGGCATGTGCAGTGCGTGCTCTGCTTGCAAAAATATCCAGAATAAGATTGGTTCGGTCAAGGATCTTGCATCTGAGTTCTTGTTCTATATTTCTGAGTTGCGTCGGAGAAAGTTCATCATCAAAAATGGCAGTATCAATTTTATGTTTCTTGACATATTCTTTGATTTCTTCAAATTTTCCTCTGCCGACAAAAGTCCGAGTGTCGGGATTTTGTCTTTTTTGCGTAAATCTGTGTTGCACAACAGCTCCGGCTGTTTTTGCCAAAAACTCTAATTCATTTAAATATTCCCGCACACGTTCTTCCGTATTTTCTTGCGTAATAATTCCGATGACGACAGCGGATTCCTCGACCAAGTTTTGCGTTCTTTTTTCTATCATATTTTTCAAACAGTTTGCGAAGCGCAAAGGCTATTTTAGGGAGATCTTGTCCCTATTTTTTTGGCAAAAGTAATATTTTTCCGGCATCAAGCAAATGCTGTTTTACAATAAACGAAAGGACTTTCTGTGATAAGGCGTAATTCCGTATTTTTTTATTGCTTGTCGATGTTCTGCGGTCGGGTAACCCTTATTTGAGTCCCAAGAATAATTCGGATACTGTGTATGCAATTGCAACATATATTCATCTCGGAAAGTTTTTGCCAATATGGATGCCGCTGCAATTGAGAGAAAACGTGCGTCTCCTTTCACAAGGCAAGTGTGTGCAATCTCGGGATAAGGCAGGAAACGGTTGCCGTCAATCAACAAATGTTCGGGAATTATATCAAGCCGTTTAACCGCAAGGTGCATTGCTTGAATTGAGGCATTAAGGATATTGATACGATCAATTTCGGAATGATCCAGTGAAGCAACTGCCCAACTCAGCGCATCGCGCATAATTACTTCTTTTAAAAGTTCTCGTTTTTTTGCACTTATTTTTTTGGAATCGTTAAGTGCTGCGTTTGTATAATCTGGAGGCAATATAACGGCAGCAGCAAACACCGGACCGGCCAAACATCCTCGCCCGGCTTCATCACAGCCGGCTTCTATTCTGTTTTTCTCCAAGTAAGGGCGTAGTTTCATCAGAATCTTTTTTTATGCAGTATAATTTCTTCTCCAAAAAATAATTTGGCTAATTTTTCAAAGAAATCAGTATAGTCTGATACATAAAAAGAGTGTTCCGATTTTTTGTTCAAAGGGTTCAGCAGTTTTTTTTCTTTTAAAATTTGGTGTACACTTTCGGCGACTACTGCGGGAGTGTCAATGAGTGAAATTTTTCCGGAAAAGAATTGATTGATTTCGTCTTTGAGTAAAGGATAGTGTGTACAACCCGGTATGAGTGCGTCAATATTTTGGATTTCGGGCGTTGAAAGGTATTGCTCGATGACCGTTTGCGTTAACTTCCCGGAGATGAAACCTTCTTCAACCATTGGGGCAAGCAAAGGTGTGGCAAGTGAAACAACCTCTCGTGCGGGATCTTTTTTTTGTATTTTTTCCGGATAACTTTTGCTTTTTACCGTGCCCTTTGTTCCGATAATTCCGATCTTTTTAAACTTCTGATTTACAGCATATTCCACAACCGGATCAATCACATTTACAACCGGAATTTCACCCTCGGCTTGTTCCTTAATCGCCTCATAAGCAGCTGCGGATGCCGTATTGCAAGCGATTAGAATAAGTTTGCATTTTTGTTGCAGCAAAAAATCGGTAATTTCCAATGCATAACGCTTCACGGTTTCAGCGGATTTATCACCGTAAGGTAAATGTGCGGTATCTCCAAAATAAATGATACGCTCTCCCGGCAATAGTTGATGTACGGCACGCGCAACTGTAAGCCCTCCGACTCCGGAGTCAAAAATACCGACGGGTTGTGATTGCTTGGGGTATGCTTTATTTTTCATTCGGAAATTTTGATCCAAAATTTCAGTTTGTCTCTTTTTCTATTTTGAAAGTTCTTTGCCAAAGTAAATTTTGACTCCGGCATGAAAATGAATCGGCAGTCCTAAATAAACTTCTGCAGCATCGGGACTGTGAGGATTGACAATCTTTTTATCAATTTTGTAGGCATTATACGGACTGTTATCCACAGCATCTTGAATATATAACTCATTCAGCAGATTATGTATATTGAGGAAAAATTGGAGACCAAAATGTTGTTTGGTTCGAAAATCATAGGAAGCATGCAAATCCATTATAAAATATTCCGGGGTTTTCCAACCTTGTACGCCACGATCTTTTTTTGAACTTCTGGCATTTGGTGAGAAATCTGCATAATGTCGGTTATAATACCTTCCGTCTAATTGTATGCGGAGCCCTTTAAGGGGCATTAAGGCAATGGACCCTACAACTTGATGTTGCGGGGCATCTCCAACCTTCAAATCTTTAATGTAAAAATCGGCACTAACGCCTTGTTTTGCGTTGTAATCTTCAAAAAAGACTCCCTTAGCATCGTCCGTATATCTCCAATTGTTAAAAGAAGCGACTGCCCCTAACTCCAAGAACGGAAAGGGTTTACAGTTAATTTCAGTTTCTATGCCGGTATGCTTTTGAGCCACATTGTTCATTAATAAATAGACATCGGTACGCCTGTCATATCTTGATACAAATCTGTTTTTCCAGCGAGTGTGGTAGTAATTTATTTTTACGGATAGTTTATCTTCGAAGGTTTGATAGTTTACTCCGGCTTCAAAGGCATTAAATATCTCATTCTTCGGCTGTTTTCGGATAGTCCCTTTGCGGTCATCGATGACGTCATTAAAAATAGGAGTTTTGGACACATAACCATAATTGGCGAACACACTGAGACCTTTAAGGGGTCTTATCCGAAGACCTCCTTTCAACTGAAAACCCGGAAGGAAAGCGGTTCGCATTTCCAATTGATTATTTGGATTTTCGGGATCTTTCTTAAAGTGATTTTTATGAGTATATTTGATAAAAGATTGTCCGTAAGTAGCATACGCAGTGATTAAACGGGTGTTGTATTCTGCTTGTGCAAAATATCCGAACCAATCAACGGTATTGGTATTATTTTCTATGATTTTATCTCCAAGTTTTTTTTCGTGAGAGGACGGATCTGTTTCAAATTCATTGGTTTTATCTACAAAGAATTTTCCTCCCAAGAGGTCTCTCACTTCTTTGAAATGTTGGATTTCTACGGTTCTCCAATCAATTCCGACTTGGGCTTTTAGTGAGGGCAGGATGTCCACTTTCAATCGGGAGATTGCTCCCACGGTCCACTGATTATTGGTGCTGTTGCGTAAGATACCAAAAGCTGTATCGGTGCGCGTGTTGTTGGCAATGGTAGCATCCCAGTCGATATGATTTCCGGGTGTGGGAATCCCGTTTTTAGAGGCTTTGATTAAATATCCTTGCGGTTTAGCTCCGCCCCCTTTCCCTCCGGAGTAATAGACGGTGGTATATTGTTTGATTTTATTACTCCAAGTTGCATACCAGTTTAGATTAGAAATGGGTTTATGATAATAATTTTCCCATTCGTTGATGAAATTTCTTGCAATACGATTGTGTTTCTTTCCGTTCCACCATTGTTTGCCGGAGTATTCGGGAGAAACCGGACCCCAATTTTGGTTGTAATATCTTCCTCCTTTTACGTCATCATAACCGGGATATTGTTCCGAAGCTTCGGCTTCCGGGAATGCCGGAATGGCTTCCGGGTCATAATTGTAAATTTGCTCGGCAATATCACTTCCATAAGTGGCTATGTTTTGCTTGTAAATATTTTGCCCGTGGCGTTGCGGAGCTCCCATAACAAACAAGTCAAATTTGTGTTTTTTGTTTAACTTATAAGTCATTCCCAAATAATAAGCCATGGACTGTGTCCAAGTTTTATCTATTATTCCGTTGGAAACTTTCCCCACCCAACTTAGGCTGAGAGCAAATTTATCATTGATCATTCCGGAATGTCCGGTCAAAGAGGTCTTTAGAAAATGTCCTGAACCATATTCCACTTTTACGGAGCCTCCCGCTTTTTTTTGAGCCGGATCAGTAATTATATTCATCGTTCCGCCGATAGAGGGACTCGCTAAATTCACCGCACTTAATCCTCGTTGCATTTGTATGGAAGAGGTTACATCTCCTATTCCTTCCCAATTTGACCAATAGAGCCAGCCGCTTTCCATATCATTCACAGGCACCCCGTTGACCATAATAGCTACATTTTTTTGCTTAAATCCTCTGACGTTGATTCTTGCATCACCGCCTCCCCCGCCTTGTGCAGTGGCATATACACTTGGAGTGGTATTCATAATCAAAGGAATATCTTCAGAGGCAAGTTGGCTTTCAATTTTTTCTTTGTTTACATTGCTGAATGCCACCGGGGTTTGTTCCTCTTTTGCACGGTCTGCGAATATATAAATTTCATCCAAATCAGTTGTTCCGGGAATTAAACTAACGTTAATCAAAATTCGCCCTTCTGTTTTGATTTCCACAAGATTCATCCCCGGATACAGGAACTGCAATGTACCTCCGGCAGCCGGTACCTCAATAGAATACCTCCCCTCAGCGTCTGTCATTACAGACGTTTCGCTCCCTTTCAAAGAAACAAGAACTCCGGGAATGGGTGCTTCATTCTCTAAGTCGGTAACTGTACCCGAAACAAGGTGTTGAGCAAAAACAGGGGTCGTAAAAATAATGGCAGAGAAAAAAAGGAATAGTTTTAAAAATTTCATTGATGTTTATTTTTCAACAAGAGGACAAAGGTAAGCAAATATTTTAAAATGAATTGAGAATGTTTTTTTTTCGATACGATTCTTAAACTTGTCGCTATACAACAGCAAAACGGCGACTGTTTCGAGTCGCCGTTATTCTTGTTTAATCTTTGGTTTCTATTCCTCCGAATAATCAATTGCTGCAAGACGCTTATAGTAACGATAACGCCAACGGGCATCTTCTTCCGCTGCTTTGAATAATTCCTCTGCTTCTTTCGGGTGTGATTTTTGCAGAGAATTAAAGCGAACTTCTCCCAATACAAAATCACGAAAAAGTTCAAACTTTGGAGGTTTCGAATCCAATTGAAACGGATTTTTATGTGCATCTTCCAATCGAGGATCATAACGATAAAGAGACCAATAGCCGCATTCTACCGCCATTTTTTCTTCCTCTTGTACTTTGTGCATACCGCGTTTTAATCCGTGTGCAATACAAGGAGAATATGCAATAATTAAGGAAGGTCCGGGATATGCTTCAGCCTCTTTGATGGCTTTCATCGTTTGAGCCTGGTTGGCTCCCATAGAAATTTGAGCAACGTAAATGGAGCCGTAAGATATGGAAATAGCGCCTAAATCTTTTTTACGGATACGCTTTCCTGCTGCCGCAAATTTGGCAATGGCTGCGGTAGGTGTTGATTTGGAAGATTGTCCCCCGGTGTTCGAATATACCTCGGTATCTAAAACCAAAACATTAACATTTTCACCGGATGCCAATACATGGTCCAGACCTCCGTAACCAATGTCATACGCCCATCCGTCTCCACCGACAATCCACACAGACTGGCAGTTTAAGTATTGCTTTAAGTTTAATATTTCTTTTGCAACCGAAGATTGAATGTTTTCTAAAGTCTCCACTACTTTTTCACCGGCATCTTTGGATGCTTGGGCATTTTCTCTTACGGCAATCCAACTTTCCAGAACTTCTTTGGCTTCTTCCGAAATTCCTTCTTCTATCAGTTGATTCATTTTTCGTTCCAAAATGTCGCGTTGCTTTCTGTTGGCAAGCGCCATTCCGTAACCGTATTCTGCATTGTCTTCAAAAAGAGAATTGGCCCAGGCAGGTCCCATTCCGTTTTTGCTGTTTACATAAGGGGTTGAAGGTGCAGAACCTCCGTAGATTGAAGAACATCCTGTGGCATTGGCAATGGACATGGATTCTCCGTAAAGTTGTGTAACTAACTTAATGTAAGGAGTTTCCCCGCATCCGGCACAAGCTCCGGAGAACTCAAAAAGAGGTTGTGCAAATTGTGAATTTTTCACATTTTTTGTTTTATCTCCAACCACTTTATAACCGATGGTATCATGGGCATACGTCCAGTTGTCGTCTTCTTTTCTTTGCTTGTCGTCCAAAGGTACCATCACCAAGGATTTTTCTTTTGAAGGACAAACATCGGCACAAGAACCGCATCCTGTACAATCCAAAGTGGAAACTTGTATTCTGAAATTGTATTCTTTAAGGGGGCCTTTCCCTTTCTCAAAAGCCATTCCTTTGGGCGCTTTGGCTGCTTCTTCTTCGGTTGCCAAGAACGGACGGATACAAGCGTGAGGACAAACGTAAGCACATTGATTACATTGGATACAATTTTGGTGAATCCACTCCGGAACTTCGGTGGCTACTCCTCGTTTTTCGTACTGAGCGGTTCCGGAGGGAAGCGTTCCGTCTTCTCTGCCCAAAAATGCACTTACAGGCACTTCTTCTCCTTTGAGCGCATTGATAGGATCCATTACTTTTGTGATAAATTCGGGAGTAGCGGCAGAATCTCTTTCGGGATATAAGTCAAGTTCTCCGGTCAAACTTGCCCAGTCCTGTGAAATTTCAATTTTTTGAATTGCATTGCCTCCCTTTTCTACGGCTTCGTAGTTCATCTGAACAATTTTGTCTCCTTTGGCACCATAGGATTTGAGGATAAAAGACTTCATCTCTTTTACGGCTTGTTCATAGGGTATGATATCCGCTATTTTGAAGAAAGCCGATTGCATGATTGTATTGGTTCGGTTTTTCAGGCCTATTTCATGAGCAATTTCAGTGGCATTGATGATATAAAACCGGATATTTTTCTCTGCCATTATTCGCTTGTAGGCTTCCGGCAGCCGTTGCACAACTTCTTCGGGTGTCCAAAGGCAATTCAATAAAAAGGAACCGTTATTTTTGATGCCTTCCAGCATATCATATTTATAAAGGTATGCGGTGTTAGAACAGGCGACAAAGTCGGGTTGTTTTACCAAATAAGTGGAGCGAATGGGGGTGTCTCCGAAACGAAGGTGTGATACTGTGATTCCTCCTGATTTTTTAGAGTCATAAGAAAAATAGGCTTGTACATATTTGTCTGTATTTTCTCCGATAATTTTGATGGAGTTTTTGTTTGCGCCTACGGTTCCGTCTGAACCCAGTCCAAAAAATTTACCTTCAAAAGTTCCTTCCGGAACCGTGCTGATTTCAGGTAAAATAGGTAAGTTGGTGAATTTAACATCATCGATAATACCGACTGTAAATTGATTTTTAGGTTCGGGTCTTTCCATATTTTCAAAAACGGAGAGCATCATAGCCGGTGTGGTGTCTTTGGAACTCAGACCGTATCTCCCGCCAAGTATTACGGGAGCATTTTCTTTCCCGTAGAACAAATCTCTCACATCCAAATAAAGAGGATCTCCGTTTGCTCCCGGCTCTTTGGTACGATCAAGAACGGTGATTCTTTTCACCGACTTGGGTAATACATCCATAAAGTATTTCGCTGAGAAAGGTCGATACAAGTGGACAGTCAAAAGACCGACTTTCTTGTTTTCTTTCTCTTGCAAATAATCAACCGTTTCTTTGATGGTTTGGTTCACAGAACCGATTGCAACAATTATATTCTCCGCTTCTTCAGAACCGTAATATGTAAAAGGTGCATAATTCCTGCCGGTTAATTTGGAGATTTCTTTCATATACTCTGCAACGACATCCGGGATTGGGTCGTAACAGTGAGCCGCAGCTTCCTTCGCTTGAAAAAAGATATCAGGATTTTGGGCTGTACCGCGAGTAACAGGATGACTTGAATTCAAGGCATTGTCTCGAAATTTTTGCAAAGCCTCCATATCAATTAGATTTCGCAATTTGTCTTCATCCGGCAATTCTACTTTTGTAATTTCATGAGAAGTCCGAAATCCATCAAACATGTGCAGAAACGGTATACGTGTTTTGATGGCTGCCAAATGAGCGATCGGAGCAATATCCATAATTTCTTGAGTTCCGGAGGTAGCCAAAATAGCAAATCCGGTTTGACGTACGGACATTACATCGCTATGGTCTCCAAAGATGGACAAGGCATGTCCGGCAATGCTTCGTGCACTGACGTGGAAGACTCCCGGCAGGAGTTCTCCGGAAATTTTGTACATATTGGGAATCATCAGCAATAAACCTTGCGATGCCGTAAAAGTAGAAGTCAATGCTCCGGCCTGTAAAGAACCGTGAACAGCTCCGGATGCCCCTCCTTCCGACTGCATTTCGGAGACCAATACCGTATCTCCAAACAAATTTTTCTTCCCGTTTGCCGCCCATTTATCGACATATTCTGCCATATCCGAAGAAGGCGTAATCGGGTAAATAGCAGCTACTTCGCTAAACATATAAGCAACGTGTGCCGCCGCATAGTTACCTTCACAGGTGATAAACTTTTTATTTGCCATAGTTTTTATTTTAATGTTTTTAACTGTCAATTATGAAAAAGCAAATGTAAAACATTGCCCGGCAAATATGACAAAAAGCAGGTTTAGAATGATTATAAATTAAAAACGGGGGTTATTTTGAAAAAATATTATATCTTTGCTGCTTAATTTTCAAATTTATTTATCCTTAAAAAACACAAAATGAGAAGACAAATTCTATTATTCATCGCGGGCAGCCTTGTGCTGTGGATTGCGTCCTGTAAAGATGGGGACGAAACAAATACAAGTAAATCAGAAGAAATGAAGGAAATAAAACAAACTTTGGACATATCCAATCTGGATACAACTGCCAATCCGGGAGAAGATTTTAACCAATATGCCAACGGCGGTTGGAAATCGAAACACCCGATTCCGGCAGATAAAGGACGATTCGGAAACTTTGACTTGCTGAGAGACAGTACCGATAAGCAAGTAAAAACAATCATTGACGAAGTTGCTGCCGCAGACAACGAAATTGGCTCTATCGGCGCAAAAATTGCCGATTTCTACAATACCGGTATGGATACCGCAAGCATTGAAGAAAAAGGACTTTCAGTGCTCGAAGGAGAATTTGCAAAAATCAACGCCATCAAAACCAAAGAAGACGTACAAGCACAAATTATTTACAACCACTCTCGCTTCATTTCTTCTTTATTCGGCATCTATGTCGGCGCCGACTCCAAAAACTCCACGATGATGATTACTCACATCTATCAAGGAGGAACCGGACTTCCCGACAGAGATTACTATATTAAAGGCGACAAACGTTTCAAAGAAATACGCGAAAAATATGTAGAGCATTTGCAAAAAATCTTCATCCTCGCCGGAGATGATGAAGCTACCGCACAAAAAAATGCAAAAACGGTAATGCGCCTCGAAATGCGTATGGCCAAAGCGCAAATGGACAGAGAAGACAGACGCGATCCCCACAAAACATACAATAAAATGAGCGTCAAAACTCTCAAAAGTAAAGCTCCGGGAATCAACTGGGAAGCCTACTTTAAAGGAGTTGGAATAGAACAACAAGAAGACCTCATCGTTGCACAACCCGCTTATATAGCAGAAGCTGCTAAGATGATTCAAACCGTACCGGTTGAAGACTGGAAAATTTACTTCCGACACATGTTACTCCACAAAGCTTCCTCTTACCTTAATAAGGCATTCGTAGATCAAGACTTTGACTTCTTCGGAAGAACCATGAGCGGAATCCCGGAAATGCGTCCCCGTTGGCAACGAGTCATTGCCAAAACAAGTTCAGCCTTAGGCGAAGCTGTAGGACAAAAATATGTCGAAAAATACTTCCCCCCGGAAGCCAAAGCTCGTATGCAAGAATTGATAAAAAACTTGATGAGCGCAATGAACGAAAGAATCCAAAACTTAACCTGGATGGGCGAAGAAACCAAGAAAAACGCTCTTGAAAAACTATCAGCCATTACCGTAAAAGTAGGATATCCCGACAAATGGAAAGACTATTCTCAACTAAAAGTGGAAAAAGACTCCTACTTTATGAATATATTGCGATACGGCGAATTTGAATTTGCCGACATGATATCCAAAACCGGCAAACCTGTCGATAAAACTTTGTGGGAAATGTCTCCCCAAACAGTCAATGCTTACTACAATCCCGTGAATAACGAAATCGTATTCCCCGCAGGAATACTCCAACCGCCATTCTTCTTTATGAACGGAGATGATGCCATCAACTACGGAGCCATTGGTGTAGTAATCGGACACGAAATGACACACGGATTTGACGACAAAGGTCGCCTGTATGACAAAGACGGAAACCTAAACAGCTGGTGGACAGAAGAAGACAATCAAAATTTCAAAAAAAGAGCCAAAGTTCTTTCCGACCAATTTGACAGCTTCATCGTACTCGGTGATGTACACGCCAACGGCACCTACACCATGGGCGAAAACCTCGCCGACCTCGGAGGCGTAAATATCTCATACACCGCCTTTGAAAAAACACCGGAAGCCAAAGCAAACAAAAAAATTGACGGATTTACACCTGCTCAACGCTTCTTCTTGGCATACTCCAACGTATGGGCTCAAAATATTCGCGACAAAGAAATGCTCAGACTCACCCAAGAGGATGTGCACTCCCTCGGAAAATACCGAGTCAATGGTCCCTTGCGCAATGTTGCCGCTTTCCACAAAGCCTTTAATATCAAAGAAGGAGACTATATGTTCCTGCCTGAAGAACAACGCGCAATCATCTGGTAACGAATATATTACACAAGTATAAACAAAAAAAGAGCTGCAATTCCTGCGGCTCTTTTTTTCTTCCTGCTTGCAAAATTTATTGCCCCCTTTATACTTCTTACAATCCAAAATATACTCAAAAACCTTTTCAATCTTCCGGAAAATTATATCTTTGTCGGTTGAAAAAGCACATACATCTTTATAATCGTGGAAAATATCAGAAACTTTTGCATTATAGCCCATATCGATCACGGAAAGAGCACCCTTGCCGATCGCCTGCTCGAATATACAAAAACCGTAACAGAAAAAGAACTGCAAGCTCAAATCTTGGATGATATGGATTTGGAACGCGAGCGAGGCATTACCATCAAAAGCCACGCCATACAAATGGACTACGAATTTGAAGGAAAAAACTATAAGCTCAACCTCATTGACACCCCCGGACATGTCGATTTTTCCTACGAAGTCTCGCGCTCCATTGCCGCTTGCGAAGGGGCATTGTTAATCGTAGATGCCACACAAGGCATTCAAGCTCAAACCATCTCCAATCTCTATTTAGCCATAGAGAATGATTTGGAAATTATTCCCGTACTAAACAAAATGGACATGGACACCGCCATGCCCGAAATTGTTAAAGAACAAATCTTAGAACTGCTCGGCGGCAAAGAAGAAGACATCATCGAAGCCAGCGGAAAAACAGGTCTGGGGATAGAAAGAATCTTACAGCAGATTATCCGCAATGTTCCACCTCCGCAGGGCGACCCCGAGCAAGCTCTGCAAGCCATGATTTTTGACTCCGTTTATAATGTATATCGAGGCATTATTGCTTATTTTAAAATATTACACGGCACTATAAATCAGGGAGATAACGTAAAATTTTTCAATACAAAAAAAGAATACCTTGCCGAAGAAATCGGTGTATTGCGTTTGAAGCCCGAACCTCAAAAAATGCTTTCCGCCGGAGACGTTGGATATATCATCTCCGGAATTAAAGAAGCTAAAGAAGTAAAAGTCGGCGACACGATTACCCATGTCGAAAATCCCTGCGCACAAGCCGTATCCGGATTCGAAGAAGTAAAACCCATGCTCTTTGCCGGAATTTATCCGATAGATACCGATGATTATGAAGATTTACGTTTTGCCATAGAAAAACTACAATTGAACGATGCCTCTTTGACCTTTGAACCGGAATCGTCTCTCGCCCTCGGGTTCGGTTTTCGATGCGGCTTCTTAGGCTTGTTGCACATGGAAATTGTCCAAGAACGCCTTGACCGGGAATTTAACATGAACGTCATCACAACCGTTCCGAACGTTTCCTACATTGTTACCACCAAAAAAGGCGAGAGCATGGAAGTCCACAATCCCTCCGGATTGCCGGAACCCGGACTGATTGAAAGCATCGAAGAACCTTATATCGAAGCACAAATCATCACACGAACGGAATATTACGGGCAAATCATGAAACTTTGTCTTGAAAAAAGAGGGGAATTAGTCAAAGAACACTACCTCTCGGCAGACAGAGCCGAACTTACCTACCGGATGCCTCTGGCTGAAATTGTTTTCGACTTTTACGACAAATTAAAAAGCATCTCCAAGGGATATGCCTCATTAGATTATCATTATCTGGATTTCCGAAAAGCCAAATTAGTCAAACTCGACATCTTGGTAAACGGCGAAAAAGTAGATGCCCTTTCCTCATTGATTCACGAAGATAACGCGTATCGATTGGGCAGAAAAATGGTTGATAAATTGCAGGAACTCATCCCCCGCCAACAATTTGCCGTACCCATTCAAGCTGCCATCGGTGCAAAAATTATTGCACGTTCCACCATAAGAGCGGTCAGAAAAGATGTTACCGCGAAATGTTACGGAGGAGACATCACCCGAAAACGAAAATTATTGGAAAAACAAAAGAAAGGAAAAAAAAGGATGAAGCAAGTCGGGAATGTCCAAATTCCTCAGAATGCCTTCTTAGCCGTTTTAAAATTGGACTAAAACCCGAACCCAAAAGAAAACTTATAACTATCTGATATAGTGCTTGATACATATTTCACATCTGAACTCTCCTTGTGGTTTATTTTGCTTTGTGCAGCCGCCGGTTGGTTTGCAGCTTATTTGCTTTATAGAAAAGACAAGAAACTTGAAGAAACTCCTTCAATCGTAAAAAAAATACTTTTCGGGCTGCGCTGGGCAAGTATCTCATTGATTGCCTTTTTACTCTTGAACCCCGTAGTCAATACACAGCATGATCGAATTGAAAAACCACTGATTATCTTTGCCCAAGACAACTCTGCCTCCTTGCGTGAAGAACGACAAAAGATCAAGGAGTTAATACAAAAAACAGATGCTTATTTTTCAAATAAAAAGCAAAATTTTTCGTACAAAAAACTGAGTTTTGGCGAAAGCGTCAAAAAAATTGATACCTTAACACTCAACGAACCCATATCCAACTTTTCGGAAGTCATCGAAAAAGTAAACCGGAAATATTCGGGGCAAAATATCGGAGCATTGATCATCGCCGGAGACGGCATTTTTAACGCAGGCGGCAACCCCGTTTACAGCTTGAAAAACAACCGATTCCCCGTTTATACAATTCCGCTCGGCGATACCACTTTGTATCCCGACTTTAAAATTAACACGGTAAAATACAACAAGATTGCTTTCTTAAACAATACCTACCCTTTACAAATCAACCTTTCCGCCTCAAAAATGCAGCAAGTTCCGTTTGAACTGAGAATTTATGACAACGGAACACAAGTTTTTAAACAAGCTGTTTCCATTCCGAGCAAGGAGTTTTTCAAAAAAATAACGGTCAAGCTCAAAGCAAAGACAAAAGGTTTTCATAAATTGAGGATTATTGCAACTTCCAAGGAGAACGAAAAAAACTTGTATAACAATGAAAAACAGATCGTTGTAAAAGTGAAAGATTCCAAGAAAAAAATATTGCTCTTGGCGCACGCTCCGCATCCGGATATCTCAGCCATTCGTCAAGCCTTGCAACACAACCGCAATTTTGAACTTGATTTTTTTACTTTGGACCAATTTCACCAATCAATCAAGGGATATAATTTGGTCATCTTGCACCAAATCCCCTCTCGTCTCCACCCGGCCTCCAAAATCCTCTCGAATTTGAAAAAAAACAATATACCTACATTCTATATACTTGGTAATCAGAGCAATCTGAAAGCATTTGATAACTTAGAGACGGGGTTGACTACCGGAAATTTCTCCAACGCTCCCGATTTGGCAAAAGGAAAATTGAACGAAGATTTTGCCTTATTTCACCTCAACCCCGGTTGGCAAGATTTCATAGACAATGCCCCGCCGGTGTCCTCCGTCTTCGGCGACTATAAAACAAGCTCAAATGCCCGGATTTTAATGAATAAGCAGATCAATAAAATTGAGACCAAAAATCCGTTGTTGCTTTTTACCGATCAGCTGAGCAGAGGGAAACAGGGCGTTTTAGCTGCCGAAGGAATTTGGAGATGGCGACTTGCCAATTATCGAATGTTCAACAATCATTATCTCTTTAACGAATTGATTAACAGCATCATACAATACATGTCGAAGACTTCTGACTTGCGAAAATTCAGAATCATCACCCGAGAGTTATTGCCTGAAAATCAAACCCCTAAATTTAAAGCTGAAATTTTTGATGAGGATTATAAACCGATAACCGACGCAACCATTCAGCTGAAAATTAGTGACAGCACACACCGGGAACTGAAAAATTATGTCTTAAAGAATAAAAACGGAAAATATCTTTTAACCGCGCAACAATTGCCGCCCGGAGATTATTACTGGACCGCCCGCTCTAAATATGCAGGAAAAAAATATCAGGACGAAGGATTTCTGTGCGTTCTTCCCTTAGAAGAAGAATTCCGAAATTTACGTGCCGACCATCATCTGTTGGCACAAACGGCTCACAAAGGCGGCGGGAAAATGTATTACCCCGAAAATTTAGAGCATTTATTCAAAGATTTGGAAAACAACGAAAACATTGTTGCAACTGCCCACAGAGAACAAAAATCAGAAAATGTTACTCACTATAAGTTTTTGTTTTTCCTCATTCTCTTATTCCTAACGAGCGAATGGGCATTACGCAAATACTTTGGTACAGTTTAAATACTCCTTTAATTTTTAATACGCATATACCTGTAACTATTAGAAACTTACAAAAATTCCACATATATCAAGCAATAAAAATACTTTAAACAAAACCTCTTGTTTAGAGTTTAAGCAATACCAAAATTGCCGATAAAAAAGTAAGAGTTTTTTTTGCACAAAAACTCCCAAAACCCAACAATAATTCATAAATTCACGTTGTTAAACCACTAAAATACAGCGTCAAGGCAATTTTAAAAAAACATGTTCAAAATTTTGTAATTTCAAGAGTAAATTATAACTTTGTAGGGAGGAATTATTAAAACAATATATTATGGCAAACAAAGACATAAGCATTGAAAGTATAATGTTAGTTCTAAATGAATTGACCGAAAATTTTAAAGAAAGCAAAAAGGAATGGCAAGAAATAAGGGAAATGTTCAAAGAAACCGATAGA